>Ga0255338_1000379_pt1 | contig 156924 bp, 158 predicted proteins | sample MeOH1_35cm_T4_19_FD_203715 | JGI IMG/M metagenome (GOLD analysis project Ga0255338, IMG submission 203715) | Sandy soil microbial communities from University of British Columbia, Vancouver, Canada - MeOH1_35cm_T4_195 | ecosystem: Engineered > Artificial ecosystem > Sand microcosm >...
TGCCCGGCTTCATCTCGACGTTGTGGCAGATCGTGCCGACCGGCATCGTGCCGAGCAGCATCGCGTTGCCGACCTTGGTGTCGACGCGCTCGCCGGCGATCACCTGGTCGCCCGGAGCGAGGCGGTTAGGAGCGAGGATGTACGCCAGTTCGCCATCCTCATACTTGAGGAGGGCGATGAACGCGGTGCGGTTCGGGTCGTACTCGATCCTCTCGACGCTGGCCGGCATGTCCCACTTGCGACGCTTGAAGTCGATGTAGCGGTACTTCTGCTTGTGGCCGCCGGCCATGCCGCGCGAAGTGACGTGACCCTTGTTGTTGCGTCCGCCAGTCTTGCGCTTGCCTTCGGTCAGCGCCTTGACCGGCTTGCCCTTGTACAGGGACGAGCGGTCGACGAGGATCAGGCCGCGCCGGGCGGGGCTCGTCGGATTGTAGTTCTTGAGTGCCATTGTTCGCGCCTCAGATCCCGCTGGTGATGTCGATCGAGTCCTGGCCCTCGGCCAGCGTCACGATCGCCTTCTTCATATCGGTGCGCTTGTAGGGCTTGCCCTTCCAGCGCTTAGACTTGCCCTTCTGGACAATGATGTTCACGCCCGCGACCTTGCGGTCGTAGATCGCCTCGATCGCTTCCTTCACCTGCGGCTTGGTAGCGTCCTTCGCGACCTTGAAGACGACCGCGTTGTGCTCGGAGAGCAGGGTCGACTTCTCGGTAATGTGGGGGCTGAGGATCACGTCGTAGTGACGCGCGTCCACTTCCTGCTTTTTAGCCATTGAACCGCGCCTCCAGCTTCTCGACAGCCGCGCGGGTCAGCACCAGCGTGTCATGCTTCAGAATGTCGTAGACGTTGGCGCCGACAGCCGGGAGCACATTCACGCCCGGCAGGTTGCCAGCGGCGCGCCTGAAGCCGGCATCAACCGCTTCGCCATCGATCACCAGGACCTTGCCGTTGAGGCCGGCCTTGCCGAACACATCCTGGAGCGCCTTGGTCTTGGCGTCCTTCAGCTCGAGCGTATCGACGATCACGAGACCGTCCTTCGCCTTGGCCGAAAGCGCCATCTTGAGGCCGAGCGCGCGCACCTTCTTGGTGAGCGACTGCTCGAAGTCACGCAGGCGCGCACCGTGGGCCTTGCCGCCGCCGACGAAGATCGGGGCACGGCGGTCGCCGTGGCGAGCCGTGCCGCCGCCCTTCTGGCGGCCCCACTTCTTGCCGGTACGGGCGACGTCTGAGCGCTCGCGGGTCGGGCGGGCGGTGCCGCGCCGGTTCTCGAGCTGCCACGTGACGACACGGTGCAGGATGTCGGCGCGCGGCTCGACGCCGAACACGGCATCGTTGAGCTCGATGTCGCCGGCTGCCTTGCCGTCGAGTTTCTGGACCTTCACCTTCACGGATCAGCCCTCCTTGTTCGCGTCGGCTTCGGGCTCGTTGCCCTCGGCCTCGTTGTTCTCTTCCGCAGCCTGCTCGGCTTCGGTCGCGGCGCCAGCATGCTGCTCAGCAAGCAGGGCTTCGGCCTCCTCGGTGGACGGGCCGGTGTCGATCTCGTGCTCGGCGGCCGCCTCGACCATGCCGGCCGGGGCTTCCTCGTGCTCGGGAGCGGTGCTCTTCTTCTCGAGGATCGCACCCGGGAAAGGCGCGCCATCGGGCATCGGCAGCTTGACCGCGTCGCGGACCAGCAGCCAGGCGTTCTTGGCGCCGGGAACCGAGCCCTTGACGAAGATCAGGCCGCGGGTGGCGTCGGTACGCACGACTTCCAGGTTCTGCTGGGTGCGCTGCTTGTCGCCCATGTGGCCGGCCATCTTCTTGTTCTTGAAGACCTTACCCGGATCCTGGCGCTGGCCGGTCGAGCCGAGCGCACGGTGCGAGATGGACACGCCGTGGGTGGCGCGCATACCGCCGAAACCCCAGCGCTTCATGCCGCCCTGGAAGCCCTTGCCCTGGGTGTGGCCGGTGACGTCGACCATCTGGCCCGCAACGAAGTGCTCGGCGCTGATCGTCGAGCCGACCGGGAGGAGACCCTCCTCACTGTCGACGCGGAACTCGGCCACCTTCTTCTTCAGCGACACTTCCGCCTTGGCGAAATGCTCGCGCTGCGGCTTGGCAACGTTCTTCTGCTTGGCTTCGCCCGCGCCGACCTGGACCGCGACGTAACCGTCGCGATCGGCGGTGCGGTGCGAAACCACCTGGCAATTCTCCAGCGCCAGGACGGTTACCGGCACGTGGCGGCCGTCTTCCTGGAACAGGCGGGTCATCCCGACTTTCTTCGCGATCACGCCAGTGCGCATGATCAAGCTCCTTCAACAGAGGCACGCGAGACCATTCACGCGTGCTTGTCAGCCCGATTTTCATGCGTCGCCCCGTCCGGGCTGAAATGCTTCCCGAAGGAAGCGAGACGGGGGACGCGGCCCGGCAAAGCGCCGGCGGTATCCCTATGTCGTCAGGCCGGAAGGATCCGGCCCGGAAATCAAGCGAGCTTGATCTCCACATTCACGCCTGCGGCCAGATCGAGCTTCATCAGCGCGTCGACCGTCTGGGCGTTGGGCTGCACTATGTCGAGCAGCCTCTTGTAGGTGCGCACCTCGAACTGCTCGCGCGACTTCTTGTCGATGTGCGGCCCGCGGTTCACGGTGAACTTCTCGATGCGCGTCGGCAGAGGAATGGGGCCCCGGATGAGCGCGCCGGTGCGGCGCGCGGTATCCGCAATCTCGCCAGTCGCCTGGTCGAGCACGCGGTGATCGAAGGCCTTCAGGCGAATACGGATATTCTGAGCTTCCATGTCCTACTACCGATGCGAAAGAGCCACGGACGATCCCGCAAGACCATCCAAAAAAAACAAGAGACCGCCCTGCCCGCCGGCATGTCCGGCTGTGGGGCGGCCCCTCGAAAATCCCGGCCGGCGGGGACGAATCCCTGCCGGCGCGGCGCCTATATTACTTCGTGATCTTGCTGACAACCCCCGAACCGACGGTGCGGCCACCTTCGCGGATCGCGAAGCGCAGGCCCTCATCCATCGCGATCGGCGCGATCAGCTTGACGCCGATCGTGACGTTGTCGCCCGGCATGACCATTTCGGTGCCCTCGGGGAGGATCACTTCTCCGGTCACGTCGGTGGTGCGGAAATAGAACTGCGGGCGGTAGTTGGCGAAGAACGGCGTGTGACGGCCGCCTTCGTCCTTCGACAGCACGTAGACTTCGGCGCTGAACTCGGTGTGCGGATTGACCGAGCCCGGCTTGGCCAGGACCTGGCCGCGCTCCACGTCGTCACGGGCCGTGCCGCGCAGCAGCGCACCGACGTTGTCGCCAGCCTCGCCGCGATCGAGCAGCTTGCGGAACATCTCGACGCCGGTGACGATGGTCTTGGCGGTCGGACGAATGCCGACAATCTCGACTTCGTCGCCGACATTCACAATGCCGCTTTCGATACGGCCGGTCACCACAGTGCCGCGGCCCGAGATCGAGAACACGTCCTCGATCGGCATCAGGAACGGCTTGTCGGTCGGACGCGGCGGCTGCGGGATGTGCGCGTCGACAGCGTCCATCAGCGCAATGATCGAGTCCTTGCCGATGTTGTCGTCGCGGCCTTCGAGCGCGGCCAGCGCCGAGCCCTTGATGATCGGAATATTGTCGCCGTCGAAGTCGTACGAGCTCAGCAGCTCGCGCACTTCCAGCTCGACCAGCTCGAGGATCTCCTCGTCGTCGACCTGGTCGACCTTGTTCATGTAGACGACGAGCGCCGGCACGCCGACCTGACGCGCGAGCAGGATGTGCTCGCGAGTCTGCGGCATCGGGCCGTCGGCCGCATTCACGACCAGGATCGCGCCGTCCATCTGCGCGGCACCGGTGATCATGTTCTTGACGTAGTCGGCGTGGCCCGGGCAGTCGACGTGCGCATAGTGGCGTGCCGCGGTCTCATACTCGACGTGTGCGGTCGAGATGGTGATGCCGCGCTCGCGCTCTTCAGGTGCCTTGTCGATGTTTGCGAAATCGACCGCGGTGCCGCCGTTCACTTCGGCCATCACCTTAGTGATCGCGGCCGTCAGCGTGGTCTTGCCATGGTCGACGTGGCCGATCGTGCCGATGTTGCAGTGCGGCTTGGTCCGCTCGAATTTTGCCTTGCCCATGTTATCCGTAACCTCTGTCTGTCTGATTTGATCTATGCGGTGTGGGGGAGGCCACCTGCTGAATCAGGCGCCGCCCCTAGACGCTCGGCCTGCCTTAGGCAAGCTTCTCCTTGACCTCGGCGGCGACGTTCGCCGGCACTTCGTCATAGTGCGAGAATTGCATCGTGTACTGGGCGCGGCCCTGGCTGAACGAGCGCAGTTCGTTGACGTAGCCGAACATGTTGGCGAGCGGCACCATGGCCTCGACAACCTGCGCGTTGCCGCGGCTGTCGGTGCCCTGGATCTGGCCACGGCGTGAGTTCAGGTCGCCGATCACGTCGCCCATGAAATCTTCCGGAGTCACCACTTCGACCTTCATGATCGGTTCGAGCAGCTTGATGCCGGCCTTCTCAGCGCCTTCGCGCATCGCCCCGCGGCCGGCGATCTCGAATGCCAGCGCCGAAGAGTCGACGTCGTGGTACTTGCCGTCGAGCAGCTCGATGTCGAAGTCGATGATCGGGAAGCCGATCAGCGAGCCCGTGGCGGCCGTTTCGCGCATGCCCTTCTCGACCGAAGGAATGTACTCGCGCGGCACGTTGCCGCCCTTGATTGAGTCGATGAAGTTGATGCCCTGGCCGCGTTCGCCGGGGCTCAGCTTGACCTTGACCTCGCCGAACTGGCCCGAACCACCCGACTGCTTCTTGTGAGTGTAGGTCAGCTCGACCGGACGGGCGAGGCTCTCGCGGTACGCCACCTGCGGCGCGCCGACATTGGCCTCGACCTTGAATTCGCGCTTCATGCGGTCGACCAGGATCTCGAGGTGGAGCTCGCCCATCCCCTTGATGATGGTCTGGCCCGATTCATGATCGGTCGACACGCGGAACGAGGGATCCTCGGCGGCCAGGCGATTGAGCGCGAGGCCCATCCGCTCCTGGTCGGCCTTGGTCTTGGGCTCGACCGAGAGTTCGATGACCGGATCGGGAAATTCCATGCGCTCAAGAATGATCGGGTGGGCCGGATCGCACAGCGTATCGCCGGTGGTCGTGTCCTTCATGCCGGCAATCGCGACGATGTCGCCTGCGAAAGCCTCATCGATGTCCTCACGGCTATTGGCATGCATCAGCAGCATGCGGCCGATCTTTTCCTTCTTGTCCTTCACCGAGTTGAGCACCTGGCCCTTGCTGAGTTTGCCGGAATAGATGCGGGTAAAGGTGAGCGAGCCCACGAACGGGTCGTTCATGATCTTGAACGCGAGCGCGGCGAACGGCGCATTGTCGTCCGACGGGCGCGAGTCTTCCTCGTCGCTGTCGAGCTTTACGCCCTTGATCGCCGGCACGTCGACCGGGCTCGGCATGTAGTCGACCACCGCGTCGAGCAGCGGCTGGACGCCCTTGTTCTTGAACGCAGAGCCGCAGGTGATCGGCACGAAGGCGCGCGCCAGCGTGCCTTTGCGGATCAGGCGCTTGAGAGTCGCGACGTCGGGCTCGTTGCCGTCGAGGTACTTTTCCATGACATCATCGTCTTGCTCGACGACGGTCTCGATCAGCTTCTCGCGATACTCGGCAGCCTTGTCGACCATGTCCGCCGGGATGTCGACGTAGTCGAACTTCGCGCCGAGCGATTCATCCAGCCACACGATGCCGCGGTTGCTGACCAGGTCGACAACGCCCTTGAGGTCGCTCTCGGCGCCGATCGGAAGGTACATCACCAGCGGCGTGGCGCCGAGGCGGTCGATGATCGACTGGACGCAGTAATAAAAGTCGGCGCCGGTGCGGTCCAACTTATTGATGAAGCACATCCGGGGAACACCGTATTTGTCGGCCTGGCGCCAGACCGTCTCGGATTGGGGTTCGACGCCGGCGACGCCGTCGAACACGGCGACCGCGCCGTCGAGGACGCGCAAGCTACGCTCGACCTCGATGGTGAAGTCGACGTGGCCGGGGGTGTCGATGATGTTGATGCGGTGCTCGGGGCCCTGGCCGTCCTCGGCCTGCCAGAAGGTGGTCGTGGCGGCCGAGGTGATGGTGATGCCGCGCTCCTGCTCCTGCTCCATCCAGTCCATGGTCGCGGCGCCGTCGTGTACTTCGCCGATCTTGTAGGACTTGCCGGTGTAATAGAGGATCCGCTCGGTCGTGGTGGTCTTGCCGGCGTCGATATGCGCCATGATGCCGATGTTGCGGTAGCGCTCGATGGGATGGCTGCGGGCCATGGGAAGTTCCTCGGAATGTCTGGGGGTGCCCCGGAAGGCCGCCCCCATATAGTTATCAGTGTGACCGGTTGAAGACCGCCCCGCCCCTTACCAGCGGTAGTGGCTGAACGCGCGGTTCGCGTCGGCCATGCGGTGCGTGTCCTCGCGCTTCTTGACCGCGTTGCCGCGGTTGTTGGCGGCGTCCATCAGCTCGCCCGACAGGCGCGCGGCCATGGTCGTTTCCGCCCGCCCGCGCGCGGCCGTGATCAGCCAGCGGATGGCGAGCGCCTGGGCGCGCTCGGGGCGCACCTCGACCGGCACCTGGTAGGTCGCACCGCCGACCCGGCGCGAGCGCACCTCGACCGCCGGGGCGACGTTCGCCAGGGCATCGTGGAACAGCGCGATCGGATCGCTCTTGGCGCGCTGCTCGACGGTCTCGAGCGCGCCGTAGACGATACGCTCGGCGACGGACTTCTTCCCGTCGAGCATGAGGTTGTTCATGAACTTCGACAGGATCTGATCCCCGAACTTGGGATCGGGCAGGATTTCCCGCTTCTCGGGACGACGACGACGTGACATCGGACTAATTCCTTCAAATAGGCCGCGGCGCTTCCCCCACGGGGTGCGCGCGCCGGCCGGAAAACCAACGGCGGCCTACTTGGGCCGCTTCGCGCCGTACTTGGAGCGCGACTGCTTGCGGTCCTTGACGCCCTGCGTGTCGAGCACGCCGCGCAGCACGTGGTAGCGCACGCCCGGCAGGTCGCGCACGCGGCCGCCGCGGATCAGCACCACCGAGTGCTCCTGCAGGTTGTGCCCTTCGCCCGGGATATAGGCGATGACTTCGCGCTGGTTGGTCAGGCGCACCTTGGCGACCTTGCGCAGCGCCGAGTTCGGCTTTTTCGGGGTGGTCGTGTAGACGCGGGTGCAGACGCCGCGCTTCTGCGGGTTCTGCTCCATGGCCGGCACCTTTGACTTGTCGGGCTTCGGCGTGCGGCCCTGGCGGACCAGCTGGTTGATCGTCGGCATTGAGTTCTCTTCACCGTTCTGTCGGTACCACCGGGGGCGAAGGTGAAGGTGAAAGGACCGCGCTATTCGCTTCGTCACCCCGGACTTGATCCGGGGTCCATCGAAACAAAGGGGCCGCGAAGCGACCGCTTGTGCGCGAGCCTGAAACGCTCCACCCGCGCCCGCCCGGGCACCGGGTTACTTTGACGGATGCCCCTCTCCCCCGCGGGGGGAAAGATAGAAGGGCCTCGCGCGTTCTCGCAGGGCCCCGGGACATCACCGCCAATGTTCAGCTCTATCTGCCCGAGGCGGGCCGAAGCCTGCCTTGGATGGGCGCGCCCTTAGGCGGGATTGGGGTGCGGGTCAAGGAGGGGCAATCGAAGGTCGCATCCCGGGCCTGGTGAAGCTGGCCTACGAACATGGATCCGGGACCACCGACGCATCCGCCACGTAACTGGCCACTTTTTGCCGGCGCGCGCTCAATTCCCGCAATTGTCGGGCATCGCCCACCGCCCTCTACCGCCCCCCAAACGGCCGCGCCGGCGACGTATACCCCGCCAAGACCGTCGCATCCGCCAGTTCGAACTCCGGGAACGCGTCCACGAAGCGGTGGGCGTCGGCGATCGAGCGGAAGTAGAGCGCGGCGGCGTCGCCGCAGGCGCTGCGGCCACCGCCGTGCCAGGCGTGGTCGCCCGGGGCCAACTCGCGGGCTAGCCAATCGCGCAGGCCGTCGCCGATGCGCCACAGGCCGTCGGGGGGAACGACGAACTTGACCCGGATGGGGAACGCGCGATCGTCGATCTTGTGCTGGGGCGGGGAGCGGCGGGTCATGCTCCCACGGAGCGCGCCCGACCGAGTCGGGTCAAGCGTTTTGTTGCTATTTTGTTCTTTCCCAGAGCCCTCGCTGTGTGACAACTGCGTGGCTCGATTCTCTTGGCTGTTTGTGCCTCGGGGGTCCTCGGACAAGCTCGGAACGAGCGGGATGGGGAATGGACAGTTCCGTTCGTGCCGAGCCTTTCGAAGCACAAGCCGTGCTCAGCCGCCGGGTCGGGCGCGCGGGCGGCCGGACCTGACCTCGTCGGCGACGACCCAGCCGTCGTGATTGGCGTCGGCCGCGTCGAACCGCTTGCCCTCGTAGACGAGCAGCTCGGCGAGCGAGGTGCCGGCGTCGTGGTCGGCGTTGGCGGCGACGAGCACCGTCGCGCCGAGCGGCTCGACCAGGTCGGCGACGATGTCGCTGCCGCGGCCGCGCACCCGCTCGGGCCGGATGTCCTCGGCGACCATCTCGGTCGCGGCCGCCGCGGAGCGCTCGTCGGACAGCGCGAGCGAGCCGAGGCCGGCCTGCCACTGGCTGAACTCGGCATAGCTGAGCGCACGGTCGCGGTTGGTGTCGATGGCGGCGAAGCGATCGCGGATCGCGGTGTCCTTGCGCGCGGCGATGACGCCGCGCAGCTCGGCGAGTGTGGCGCTGCCGTCGCGGTCGGTGTCGGCGGCGGCGAACATGCGCCCGACCGCGTCGTCGAATTTGCCGCGCTCGAGCGCCTCGCCGATGTCGGCCCGCGGCGTGCCCTCGGTCAGGTGCTCGAACCCGTCGCGCGGCTCGCCGAGGCCGGGTTGACCGTCCTGGCCGTCCTGGGCCCAGACGGCTGCCGGAGCCAGCAAGGACAGCGCCGCACCGACAACTGCCACAATTCCGCGCATCGCATCCCCCTGTCCGGCCCAAGTCCCAGGCACCGGCTGCTCCGCCCCGGGCCTTGAACCGCCCATGAACCGGCCGACCGCGCGCTGCAAGGCGCCGGCGACCTCCGTGCCATCACGGTGCGGATCAACGCCGCCCCGAGCAACCTTTCGGGCGTGCTGATGAAGGAAGCCTGAGGCGGGCGCGGCGCAGACGTGCGCCCGAAGCCAAAAGAGAAGCCCGCGCCGGCCTCCCGGCGCGGGCAGCCTTCATGCGCGGCCGATCAGTAGCCGTCGGCGTAGAAGAACACCGCCCAGGTGTTGTTCTCGACCACTTCGCAGCGCGTTGTAGTGCGGCTTGCATGATTGTAGTCGCTGCCGCTCAGATCTGTGTAGGGATCGCCGCGCAGCGTCGGGTCCTTGCGGCGGTCATTGCGGCCGTGGGCATAGGCGGCTTCGCACTGGCCGCGCGTCTCATAGCTGACCTCGAAGCCCGCGTCGGGGCCCAGACGGACGCCGCCGGTCTGCGCCAGCGCGGGCATGGCCAGCACGCTCGAACCGGCCGCCAGGGCCATCAGAATCCTTCTCATCTCAACTCTCCTAGGTGATTTCAGCCCGCACCGCGGGGGAAGTGCCGGAATGCACGCAGACTAGACGGCCGGACGCGCGGTCCGGTCCCCGGCCGGTCCCGCCGTGCCGGCGGCTCGCCCCGTTTCGTGCCGGCGAGGCCGTTCGGCGCGCGCGCCGACTGCGACAATTCGGACTAAGTCAACCACTGGCAAGTGACTCGAAAGCGGGCTAGACGGGGGCAAAAGCGCCCAAGGGAGAGGAACTCACCGATGACCCGCCGCACCATGTCTTCCCGTCTCGCCACGGCGGTTTCCGCCGTCGCCGCCGCCGCCTCGCTGCTCGCCGCGCCGGTCGCGCTGGCGCAGGAGCGCCCGGCCGACCTGACCGAACTGCCTCCGGTCCCGGCGACCTATGATCCGGGCAAGACCGCATGGGGCGACCCCAACCTAAGCCACACCTTCCAGTACGAATTCCTCAACAATATGCGCATCCTGGTCCAGCGGCCCAAGGTGTTCGGCGACCGCGTGTGGCTGACCGACGAGGAATTCGCCCGCCGGCTGGCCGCGGCCGAGCGCTCGGATTCCGGCTTCGCGCCGGCCTCGGAGAACGGCGTCGGCACGCCGGGCACGCAAGGCCTCGCGGACTTCGTCAAGAACTCCTCGATCGGCCACCGCACCTCGATGCTGGTGAGCCCGGCCGACGGCCAGCTGCCGGCGCTGACCCCGCAGGCCGAGGCGCTGTACAAGGCCGGCCGCTCGGGCTGGGTCCCGGGACAGGACTACGACTGGGTCGACGACTTCGACAGCTGGGACCGCTGCGTTTCCCGCGGCTTCCCCGCCTCGATGTTCCCGTTCCGCTACAACAACGGCGTGCGCATCTTCCAGGCGCCGGGCTATGTGGTGATCGCGCTCGAGATGCTCGGCAACCGCGTCATCCCGATCCGCAGCGGCAACGCCGCGCAGCACTGGCCGGCGCCGGTCGAGGCGTGGATGGGCAATTCCATCGGCCACTGGGAAGGCAACACGCTGGTCATCGAGACGAGCAACATCAAGAGCGGCGACAGCGTGTCGAGCGACATCGTCGCCCGCGCCGCCAGCCCGCTCAACATGGCGAGCCAGAACGTGCCCCCGTTCAACACCATCCCGACCAGCCCCCGGGCGCACACGGTCGAGCGGCTGACGATGACCGGGCCGAACTCGCTGACCTACGAACTCACCTACGATGACCCTGAAGTGTTCACCAAGCCGTGGATCGCGCGGCTCGAGTGGGCGCGCGACGACGACTATCAGTTCTTCGAATACGCCTGCCACGAAGGCGACGTACAGGTCCGCAACTACATTACCGCCTCGCGCGCCTATCGCCAGCAGATCGCGCGCGGCGAGAGCCAGGCGATCCCGCCGCAGAACGACGACCGCGCGCGGTTCGCGCAGCAGTTCGACTACGACCCGGCGGCCAACGACCGGCCGGCGCCTGCCGGCCCGCCGCGCGGTGCGGCACCGCCGCCAGCGGCGACTCCTACCCCGGCTCCACGCAGCGGGAGCTGACGCGCCTTAGCGGCTCGGGATCCCCAGCAGCTCGATCCTGAACAGCAGGGTCGCGCCGCCGGGGATCGGCCCGCGCCCGACCGGGCCGTAGCCCATCTCCGCCGGCACGGCGATCTCGATCGTGTCGCCGACGCCCATCTGCGGCACTGCCAGTTGCCAGGCGCGGATCAGGCCCGACAATGGGAACGTTGCCGGCTGGTTCCGGCGGTAGGAGCTGTCGAACTCGCTGCCGTTGATGAAGGTCCCCGCATAGTGCAGCGTGACCGTGTCGCGCACCGTGGGATGCGCGCCCGAGCCGTCGCCGGCCACGCGCCGCCACAGCACCCCGCCGGGGAGAAAGTACCAGCCGTCGCTGGCCTGGCGGCTGGCGAGCGCCAACTGCTGCGCGTTGTGCCAGGCGGTGTCCTGCGAATGGTCCGGCGGCGCCTGTTGCTGCGCGGGCGCGGCCGTCGGTGCCGCGGCGAGCAGCACGGCGAGCGCGAGGCGCCTCATTCGGGCCCCGTCGCCACCGTCAGCGCATAGTCGCCCGCAGTGTCGAGGAAACCGCTCGCCTTGATGCGCAGCGCTTCGAGCCAGACGGGGGAGAGTTCGGTCACGTCGAGCACGACGCGCGCGTCGCTGTCCTCGCCGCTGTCGTCGTCGCTGATCAGCGAGGCGAATCCGAGCGGCGTGTCGAAGCCGACGTCGAGCACCGGGTCGAGCGCTTCCTCGCCCTGGCCGGTGCTATGCAGCTCGATGACCAGCGCGCCGGGGTTCGCCGCCAGCGCGCTGCGCGCACCGGCACTCAGCCGGTAGAACCGCTCGCGCGTTGCGCCGTCGATCGTGCCGGCGGCGGCGCGGCCGAGATCGAGCGCGCGCACATCGGCCGGCGCCGCCGCCTGCGCGCGGCCGGCCGACATGGTATAGGCGCCGGCGGTGGAACCGACCCCATAGCCGCGGACCACGTAGGTCCCGCTCGCCGGAGCGAGAAAGCGCACCCGCGCGTTGAGCCCGCCACCGCCGTCGTCGTCGCTCGCCAGCGCCTCGCCGCCGCTGCGCTCGCCGGAGAATACCTCGAGCGCCGGATCGAGCTCGGATCCCGGGCCCTGCGCGAACGTGAATTCCCACAACTGGCCGCGCTGGGCGCGGAAACGGAACAGCTGTTCGCCGCCGCTGTCGAGCTCGCCCGACAACGTCTGTCCGAGGGCGATCTCCTGCGCCGGCCGGGGGCGATAGTCCGACGGCCGAACGATCAGGTCGAAGCGCATTGCATCCTCGCCCGCGGCGTTAGACACCTCGATCCGCAGCCGCCTGGCCGTCTCCGAAAAGACCCTGACGTTGGCCGCCAGCGACCCGGCCGAATCGTCGTTCTCGCCCAGGAGATCGCCCGAGGCCGCGTCGTAGATCTTGAGGTAGGGATCGGAGCCGCCGACCGGCGTCGCCGTCACTTCGAGCGCCTGCCCCGCCGGCAGGCCGAGGAGAAAGCGGGCCGGAGCCCCGCCGGCCTCGATCTCGCCGCGGACCACCTTCCCGGCGGACGGTTCGCTGTCGAAGTTGCGGTCCTGCGCGCGCGTGCCGGCCGATGGCTGGGCAACGGCAATGAGCGCGGCGGCGACAAGACCCGCGTGGCGCCGTGCAGTGTGTTTCGTCATGACAATCCCCCTCGATTCCCTCTTGCCCGAGGCCACCTCTTACGATGGCCGGCAAGCGGTTGGCAAAGGCAGGATTTGTTCCGAGGGACCCGGTGCGGCGCTCAGATTGGATGGTCGCGCAGATAGGCGTCGCGCTTGGCGGCGGCGGCCTGCTCCTCACGCTTCTTCCTGTGCTTCCTGAGAAGCTCGTCCGACCGTTCGGTGAGCCGCTTGGCCTGCTCGATGCTTTCGCGCACCGCCTCCGGCGTCTGGTCGAATGCAGCTGCCGCTTTTTCGGATTCCTGTGACACCCCGACTTACTCGCACCAATCTTGCGGAGCCAGTGCTCCCAACCCCAGGAAGGGGGCCTTCGGCACCGGGCGGCGAAGGCCCCTCCCTTGTCTCATTGTCGCGCCCAAGGGGGGCCAATGTGGCGCGGACCATTCTTAACGCGGGCTGGAACAACTGGGTTCCTGAATTGGCGAGAAATTGTTTCGCGAAGTTTCAGGGCTGACTCAGGCGAGTTTGCCGGCGTAGATCAGGCAGCCCTCGCCGAGCGCTTCCATCACCACCCCGACTTCGCCCGGCTCGACGGCAAGGCAACCCTGGCTGCGGCCGATCCGGCCAGCGGAGCGAACCATCGTCGGGTCGACATAGCCGGCACCGTGGATCACGATCGCCCGGTCGAGCGCCATGTTGTTGCTCGGGTCGAGCCCGATCAGCCGCTGCGACAGGCCGTGCTTGCCGTAGTAGGCATTGGCCGTGAGATAGGCTCCCTGGGAGCTGGCGTTGGAGCCCGGCACGTTCGAGAAGCGTTGCAGCATGCCGGTGGCAGCCGGGTCCGAGCCGCTGCCATGCGCGACCAGCCAGCTGCGCTCGATCCGCCCGCCGGCGACGTCGACCAGGTGCAGCCGCGGCTCGCGCGAAGCGGTGGAGAAATCGGCCAGCGCGATGCGATCGCGGCGGAAGATCTGGCGTGAATGCCTGTCGAGCGCGGCCAGTGCCTCGTCCAGCAGGGGCGGCCGATCGGCCTCGCGCTCCGCGGCTCTGGCGAGCGCGGTCGCAGGCCGGGGCGGCATCCTCTTCGGTTCGGCAAAGGCGCGACCCGTCGAAGCCCCTACGGTCGCGGCCAAGGCAGCGCCGACGAAGTGTCGTCGGCTGAACTGCATGTGCGATCCCGTCCTTATTCGTCTCTCGGCACTATATATGCTCGAATATGATATATTCTAGAGCATAGCAGATTAATGGCCGCTTATTGCGGCGTTCAGCCGGGAATGGTGCCGTCAGCCGCCGGTCAGGTGCTCGACCAGCGCCTTGACCTTCTTCTGCCGCCACTGGGGGCGAGGCGCGACGAGCCAGTAGGCGCGGCGGCCTTCCTCCGGCCCTTCAAGCACGGCAAGCTTGCCGCTCTCGATCGCTTCCTCGCACAGCAGCAGGGGCAGGGTTGCCTTACCGAGCCCGGCGAGCGCGCTGGCGAGCGCCTGCCCGGCGTTGCCGGCCTGCATCGCCGGCTCGACTCCCTCGGGCAGCATCGCACCCGACCAGTCGATCCATTCGTCGGGGGCGTCAGCAGTGGCCACGACCACGCGCTGCGCCGGAGCCAGTTGCACGCCCTCAAGGTCGCCCGGCCCTTCGACCAGACGGACGGCGACATCGAGGTTGGCCTCCGTGAAATCGACCTCGTCGCCGCCGATCAGCTGGTAGCGCACCTCGGGATTGGCGCGGCGGAAGGCCGACAGCCGCAGCGCAAGCCACTGGGCGAAGAACTCGCGCGGAGCGGCAATGGTGTAAAAATGGCTCGACTGCCCGGCCTGCATCGCCTGGACCGCTTCCTCGAACCGCAGGAACCCTTCGCGCAGCGGATCGAGCCCGGCCTCGGCCTCATCGGTGAGCTCGAGACCCTTGGAGGTGCGGCGGAACAACACCACGCCAAGTACGTCCTCGAGCGCGCGGATCTGCTGGCCGACCGCGGCCGGGGTCACCGCCAGTTCGTCCGCCGCGCGGGTGAAGCTGAGGTGACGCGCGGCCGCGTCGAACACGCGCAGGGCGTTGAGAGGCAAGTGCGTGCGCTTCATGGCGGGGGTTCGTGTAGAGGGCGAACGCGCAAGCGGCAACATCGGCCGCCCGGGGGGGCCCGCGCCGGGTTTTCCTCATCCCTTGAAGTGCCACGCGGCAGCAGCCGCGAATCGCGGGAACTTCTTGCACAGCTAAATCTTGTCACGTGCGCGAAGGAATTTTATGTTGCCCCGACCGCGTAGAACGGAGGTAGCTGCTTGTGAAGTCACGGTTTCCTGACCTTACCTGCCCCCAATGCGGCAGCAATCGGTTCAAGTTTCCCAAGACGTCCAGCGGCTCCGTCAAATGCGACGACTGCGGCCACGAAATCGCGTCGCTCGCAGCCCTTCAGTCGCGGATCGTATCCACTGCTAACGGTGTGGAATCACGCCTGGACCGGGCGAATCGCCACGCGTCGGAAGTTGCGGACAGCCACGAGAAGCTGCGCGCCAGCGTAGCCGAGACCGACCGCCTGATTATCGCCTCGAACAAGATGCTCAGGCGCCACCGGCAGGAAAGCGACGACGCAAGTGACTAACGGGCCGGCCTCAGCTGGCGCACCGGGGATTAGGCGCCTGGAGGCCGCGCTGGGCAGGACCGAACCGCTTTCACACGGCCGGAGGTAGCTCGCGATACGCAGCAGCGGCTCGGTCATCGCCTGCCTGCTCGCCGGCGACAGCGACAGCCACTCAACGTGCGTCTCCCAATCGGGCTGGCGCTCGACCAGGCCCACGTGACGAGCACTTCGACGCCGCGATGCACGGTTGCCGCCAGGTTCTCGCCTTCGAGGGCGAGCTGGTCCATCGTTACGCAGCGTCCCAGGGGCTCGCTGACCGCTCGTTGAGACAGCATTGCATAACGCGCCAATTTGTTTGCATCTTCGCCGCTGCGGGAGGATACTTTCCAGCGGAGCGGAGGAAGAGCCCGGTTGGCGGATCGAACCGCCCGGCCGGGTCCGAAAGGTGCATGAATGCATCAGTTTCGGGCTGTCATACTGACCGGTTATCTGGAGGTCGCCCACGGGGTCGGCCTCGATGGCGCGCGGATGCTGCGAGAGGCCGGCTTCGGGCCCGAAGCCCTGGCGGATCCGGAGAACCGGCTCCCCGCCACGGCCGTCATCCGGCTCATCGAACAGTCCGCCGAGAAATCCGGCTGCGAAAGCTTCGGGCTGCTGCTGGCCGAGAAACGCACCTCGTCCAACCTCGGCCCGGTAAGCCTGCTGCTCGAACACCTGCCGAACCTGCGCGAGCTGCTGCGCGCGGCGGTCGCCTATCGCCGGCACATCAACGACGTGATGTCGCTGGCGCTCGAAGACGGCGACGACACCTGCGTGATCCGGCTCGACTTCGAGCCGGGATTCTGGAGCGTGCAGATGAACGACCTCTACGTCGGCGTCGCCTATCGCATGCTCAATGGTTTCTCGGGCGGCCGCTGGCAGCCTTCGGTGGTCTACGTGGTCCGGAAGGCGCCAGACGATCTCGCGGCCTGGCGGCGGGTGGTGCCGGTGAAGGTGGAATTCGAAAGCAGCTTCACCGGCTTCTCCTGCTCGGCCGCTTCGCTGCTGATCCCCAATCCACTGGCTGACGATGTCATGGCGCGCAACGCCCGCGGGCTGCTGCGACTGGTCCCGCTCGAGTCCGGGCCGCGACCGATCAACGATCGCGTGCGGCGTTCGATCGGATTGCTGCTGCCGAGCGGGCGGACGACGCTCGCGCATGTCGCCGCACACCTCGGCATGAGCCCGCGCAGCCTGCAGCGCCGGCTCGAGGACGAAGGCCATCACTACGGCGAGCTGTTGAGCGAGGTCCGCCAGGAACTGGCGGCCGCCTATCTCGGGAGCTCGGCGCAGCCGGTCACGACGGTCGCCGGGCTGCTGGGGTACGGCTCGCCGAGCTCGTTCACGCGCTGGTTTAGCGGCACCTTCGGCACCACGCCGCAGGCCTGGCGGGCGCACCGCGCGACGCGTGAACTGGACGGCCCGCCGCCGGTCTGGCGCAGGCAGGCGCGCTAGCGGCCGCCCCCGGCGTCGCTCGCGTCGCCGAAGTGCCGGCTCTCGTTGTTCTCGCGGAATCTCGCGTAGCGCGGGCTGGTCGAGCGGATGTTGGCCCAGATCAGCGTGTTGCCTTCATGGCACGCGTACTCGAACGGCTTGTAGCTGTCGTTGCGCCTCCACGGGAAGGCAATCTTGAACGGTCCGGTAAGCACCTCGGGGTCTTCCACCCAGGCCTCGTAGTAGAGGTGGTCCTTGTCGTACGGAGTGAACTTCTCGACGATCTTCATCGACGGGCTGGTCGGGATGCCGGCCGTGCCATTGCTCGGACCGACGATGACCATCGGCGACAGACCGTTGAAGTTGGTCGTCTCGACCACCAGCGCGTCGCCCTCGAAATGGCCGCGCGAGCTGCCGAGCCAAGTGCCCACCTCGGAGGCGATCTGCGGCCGGCCGTCGAGCGGGATGATGCGCTGCTCGTGGATCATCTCGTGGTTGATCACCACGTAGCCGGGTGCCTGGAACACGCGCACGCCGTTGTTGTACGGGAACGGCAGCATGGTCGCCGGCATGCCGCGGGTGATGCAGCGGTCGAGCGCGTTGAAATCCTTCAGCCCTTCGAACACCTGCCCGTTCCAGCTGCTGCGCATGCCCTGCTGGCGGCGCTTGCCTTCCTCGGTCAGCGCCGGAATGCGCCCGGTCTCGGCGGGCTCGACGATCAGCGCGGTCTGCCTGAGCGCGCTGCCGTATTCGAACCAGTTGCCCGCGCCGAGCTTGTTGTTGGCGTCCTCGCGATCCGCGCCGGCCTCCACTTCGGCAGCGGCTTCGAGCGCCTTGCGATATTCGTCGTCGGTCATCAGCAGGCGATCGCCGTATTCCGGCCGGCGCTGCATTGGCGTCCGGCCGATCTGATCGAGCGGGTAAGTGCCGCGCAGGTCCGGGTCGCCCCACGCCGTGCGCGGCACCGACCAACCCTCGGCGCGCGGCGGCGGCGTCCCGACCGCCTGCTGCGCCTGAGCCTGGCTCCCCAGCGCCAGCAACAGCGCTCCCCCGACAGCGGCGTGGAACACCTTGCACGGCATGTCTGTCCCCCAGATCCGTCCTGTTATCGGGCGTGCATCATCTCGCGGCGGGCGCCGGCGCGGCGAGCGGAAAGAATGGGATCGCCACCTCGAACGGCTCGCCGTCCTCGTCGGTGAAAGTGTAGTGCCCTTCCATCGATCCGATGTTGGTCATAAGCTCGCAGCCCGAGACGTAATCGTGCGTCTGACCGGGGCCGAGCACCGGCGACTCGCCGACCACGCCGTCGCCGTCGACCAGGCTGACCATCCCGCGCGAGTCGGTGATCCGCCAGTGGCGCGTGCGCAGCTGGACCGTGTCGTCGCGATGGTTCTCGATGCGGATGTGGTAAACCCAGAACCAGCGCCGCGACTCGGTGCGCGACTGGTCGGGCATGAAGTTGACCGCCACCCGCACGGTGACCCCGTGGGTCATCGCCGCATGCTGGAACAGGTTGGCGAGAACATCCTGCATGGGACCGAGCGTAACCCGTTTGGCGCGAGCGTCAAACCGGATGCGGCGAACTGCGAGGGGAAAACTCCGCTTCGCCCGAGCCGGAGCGGCCCGCCGGCACGCTATAGGCCGGCCCGGGCAAGCGCCTGGTCGAGGTCCTCTATCAGGTCGTCGGGGTCCTCGAGACCGACGTTGAGCCGCAGCATGCCCTCGCCCACGCCCATCGCCTCGCGCGCCTCGGCGCCCATGTTGGCGTGGGTGGTGCTCGCGGGGTGGCAGGCGAGCGACTTGGCATCGCCGATATTGTTGGAGATGTCGATCAGCTGCAGCGCGTCGAGCACCGCGTGTGCCTGCGCGCGGCCGCCGTCGAGCACGAAGCTGAAGATCGGCCCGGCCGCGTCCATCTGCCGCATCGCCAGGTTGTGCTGCGGGTGGCTCGGCAGGCCGGGATGCAGCATCACCGGCACACGACTTTCGACGAACTTGCCGACCTTGATCGCGTTCTCGCTCTGCTTGTGGGCGCGCAAGGACAGAGTCTCAAGCCCCTTGAGCACGACCCAGGCGTTGAACGGCGAGAGGTTAGGCCCGGTATTGCGCTGGAACGGCAGCAGCACGTTGTCGATCCAATCACGGCTGGCGCAAACCGCGCCGGCAAGCACCCGCCCCTGGCCGTCCATCAGCTTGGTCGCCGAGTACGCGACGACGTCGGCGCCGAACTCGAGCGGCCGCTGGAGGGCAGCGGTGGCGAAGGCGTTGTCGACCACGCTGGTGATGCCCTTTGCCTTGGCGAGGCCGCAGACGGACGCGAGGTCGACCACGTCCATCGTCGGATTGGCCGGCGTTTCGAAGAAGAACACCCGCGTGTTCGGCCGTACGGCCGCTTCCCACGCCGCGTTGTCGCGCGCGTCGATCACCGTCGTCTCGATACCGAACTTCGGCAGCAGGTTATCGACCAGCCAGCGGCACGAACCGAACGCCGCGCGGCCGGCGACGACGTGATCTCCTGTCTTGAGCTGTGCCAGCAGCGCGGTGGTCATCGCCGCCATGCCGCTCGCCTGGACGCGGCACGCCTCGGCCCCCTCGATCGCTGCGATACGCTCCTCGAGCATCGCCACCGTCGGGTTCTGCAGGCGCGAGTAGGTCATGCCCTCGGCCTCACCGGCAAAGCGCGCGGCGACGGTGGCGGCATCGTCGTAGGCGTAACCCGAGGTGAGAAACAGCGCCTCGCTGGTCTCGCCGTGCTCGGAACGCCAGGTGCCGGCGCGCACGGCGCGGGTCTGCGGGCGCCATTTCGAGGTGATCGAGCGGTCGGTTCCGGTGGTCTTCTTCATCGTGCGCGCGGTCTAGGAGGGCACGCCCCCAGCGCGCAACGAAAAAGCGGGCTGCGCGGCCCCGCTCTCCCGATTGGTCCTGCAGCAGAGTCAGGGGCTGGTGGGCGAATCGTCGCCATCGTCCCACAGGATCACGAACAGCGCCGAGATGATGGCGAAGCCGAGTAGCGGGATGAGCGGGCCGCTACCAGCCAGGCCTTCCGCCTCGTCGGCCATCGGCGCCGGCGCGCGAGCGGGTGCAGCCTGCGCTGCAATAGGGCCTGCGGCGAGCGAAGCCGCCGCGAGTGTGAAGGCCAGGTTGCGTAACGTCATGCACTGCTCCATTTGCGACCCGCCCACTGCCTTTCGGTAGGGTGCAAACGGCGGGATCACAGCTCAGGTTTCCACCTATTCTTGCGCCGCGCATCGGCCGGTCTTATCGGCGGCACAGATGAGCGCCCCCGAGATTCCGCCACAGCATGCTCGGGACCCCATCGGGTGGACCGTGGCGCTCACCCTGCTGTTCCTCGCGCTGGTTTCAGTGCGGCTGCTGATCCCTTCGCAACCGTTCTTCGATGAGATCCACTATCTGCCGGCCGCGCGCACGCTGCTCGAGCTATCGCACCCGCTCAATCGCGAGCACCCGCCGCTCGGCAAGGAGTTCATCGCGCTTGGCATCGCGGTGTTCGGCGACGGCCCGCTCGGCTGGCGCATCGCGCCTGCCCTGGCCGGAACGGTGGCGCTGTTCGCGGCGATGCGCGCGACCTGGTTCGCTACCCTGCGGCGCTTCGCAACGATCACCTGCGGCATCCTGCTGATCACGGGATTCGGGCTGTTCGTGATCTCGCGCATCGCCATGCTCGACGTGTTCATGCTCAGCCTGACGCTGGTCGGGGTGTGGATGTGCGCCGGAGCGGTGAGCGAGAACGAGACCGCGCGCTGGCGGTTCGCGGTGGGGGGAGCCGCGTTCGGACTCGCAGTCGCCTGCAAGTGGAATGCCGCCCCGGTGGCCCTGCTGCCGGGTCTCGCCTTCCTCGTAGTGCGCGTGCGGACGGCGGGCCGGCGCTTCCTCACCAGCCACCGCGGCGCGCCGGTCGGGGGAATGACGCTGGTCGAGGCCGCCCTGTGGCTCGGCCTGCTGCCGCTTGCCGCCTATTGCGCGGCCTACTGGCCGTTCCTGTTCTACCAGAAAAACGCCATCGCACCGGGCGGACTGTTCGAGCTCCACGTCAAGATGCTCGAGCTGCAGGAGCAGGTCGTCAAACCGCACACCTACATGAGCGTGTGGTGGCAGTGGGTGCTGAACCTGCGGCCGATCTGGTTCTACTACGAGGTCGGCGACGGCGCGCAGCGCGGCGTGCTGATGATCGGCAATCCGTTCACGATGCTCGCCGGTCTGCCCGCCCTGGCCTGGTGCCTGTGGGCCGGAATCAGGCGCGGCCGCCGCGACGCGCTGGGGGTGGCGCTGCTCTACCTCGCGGCGATCGGCATGTGGGTGATCGCGCCCAAGCCGGTGCAGTTCTATTACCACTACCTGCTGCCGAGCTGCTTCCTGCTGGCCGCGCTGGCGCTCGCGCTCGATGCGTTGTGGAACCGGGGCTGGCGGAAGACGGCGTCGCTGGCGATCGCCCTGTCGGTGGCGATGTTTGCGGTGTTCTGGCCGATCCTCACCGCCGCGCCGCTCGCGGCGCACGATTCCTTCACCTGGTGGACCTGGCTGCCTAGCTGGCGCTGACTACTTGAAGCGGCCCCAGACGAAGCGGCTCGACAGCGCGTAATTCCACACCGAGCCGACGAGGATGCCCGACAGCGCCGCCGGATAGGTGTGCATGCCCATGCGGACCAACACCGCGGCCACGCCGACATTCGCCAACAGGCCGACCGAGCAGGTCAGCGCGAAGCGGACCCAGCCGCGCAGCAGCGGGCCGAAGCCGCGCAGCCGCTGGTCGGCATAAGTCAGCGAGTTGTTGAGCGCGAAGTTGAAGGTCATTGCCACCAGCGCGGCGAGCGTCTGGCCGATCTCGAAGTCGGTGACGAGGTGCTCCTTGAAGCTCCCGCCGAATACCGCGAGAAACGCCGAGAGCACGGCCATGTGCACGACCACGCCGGCAGCGCCGATGGTGCCGAACAGCGCGAAGCGCGTGGGTATGATGCGTCCGAGCCACTTGTCGTAGAGCCCGACGAGGAACTCGAACACCACCGTGCGGTCGAGCTTGCTCTCGCCTTCGGCGCGGGCGGCGAAGGCGAGCGGGAATTCCCTGACCCGCAGCGGCTCGTCCACGGTCGCGAGGATGTCGAGCAGGATCTTGAAGCCGATGCCCGACAGGCGATGCGCATCGCGCCGCACGGTCTCGGCGCGGAGCATGAAGTAGCCGCTCATCGGATCGCTCAGCGACACACCGGTGACCTTGCGCGCCAGCTTGTTGGCGAGAGCCGAGGCCTTCTCGCGGTCGGGCCGGTTCCACGCCGCCATGCTCGCGCCCGGAGCGAAACGCGACGCGACGGCGAGGTCGCAATCGCCCGAGCGCAGCGTTGCCAGCATTTGCGGCAACAGCAGGGGATCGTGCTGCTGGTCGGCGTCCATCACCGCGACGAACGGGGCGGCGGTGGCGCACATCCCTTCGATCGCCGCGCTCGCCAGGCCGCGGCGGCCGAAACGCTGGATTACACGGATGCGCGGATCGGCGAGCGAAATGGCGCGCGCTGCGTCCGCGGTGCCGTCGCGGCTGTTGTCGTCGACGAAGATCGCCTCCCAGCCGGCGGGGCCGAGCGCGGCTTCGAGGCGGGCGACCATCGGCGCGATGTTGGCGGCTTCGTTGAAGGTGGGAAGGACGACCGCAAGCTCGAGCGGCGCGGCCGGATCAGAGGCGGGCAAGGATTGCCTCACCGATCTCGCGTGTGCCCGCGGTGCCGCCCAGGTCGGCGCCCATGACGCCGTCGGCCAGCGTCCTCGCCACCGCTGCCTCGACCCGCGCCGCGTCGGCATCGCGGCCGAAGCTGTGGCGCAGCATCATGGCGAGCGAAAGGATCATCGCCATCGGGTTGGCCTTGCCCTGCCCGGCGATGTCGGGCGCCGAGCCGTGGATCGGCTCGAAGAGTCCCTTGGTGCCGAACTCGGTCTGCTCTTCGCCCAGCGACGCACTGGCGAGCAACCCGATCGAGCCGACGCACATGCTCGCCTGATCGGACAGGATGTCGCCGAACAGGTTGCCGGTAACGATCACGTCGAACTGGCCGGGGTTGCGCACCAGCTGCATCGCCGCGTTGTCGACGTACATGTGGCTGAGCTCGACGTCCGGGTATTCGGCCGAGACCTCGATCACCACGTCGCGCCACAGCTGGCTGGTCTCGAGCACGTTGGCCTTGTCGACGCTGCACAGTCGCTTCTTGCGCCCTTGCGCGGCGCGGAAGCCGACATGGGCGATGCGGCGCACCTCGTCCTCGGCATAGGACATGAAGTCGAAGCCCTGGCGCCGCCCGTCGTCGAGCGTGCGGATCGCCTTCTCGCCGAAATAGACGTCGCCGTTGAGCTCGCGGACGATCAGCAGGTCGATGCTGCGGGCGACTTCGGGTCGCAGGGCAGACAGGTCCTCGAGCCCCGGAAACATCGTCGCCGGCCTGAGGTTGGCGAACAGGCCCATCGCCTGGCGCAGGCCGAGAATCGCCTGCTCGGGCCGCAGGTGCCGCTCAAGGGCATCGCAGGAGGGATCGCCGACCGCACCGAACAGCACCGCGTCGGCCGCCTTCGCCATCTCGAGCGTTTCGGGGGGAAGCGGATGACCGTGGCGCTTGTAGCCGATCCCGCCGACATCGCCTTCCCACACGGTCAGCCGGGGCAGGTCGAGCGCCTGCAGCACGATGCGCGCTTCGGCCATGATCTCGGGGCCGATCCCGTCTCCGGCAAGACACGCAATCTTCATGTCGACATCCGTCCAAGCAATTCACGCAAGCGAGCGCGCGCGGCCATAACATCGCCGCGCCGGTCGGCAAGCAGGTAGTGGTCGAGCGGCGCGGCGAGCTTGTCCATCGCGGCGAGAGCATCCTCGAAATCACCCTGCGGCCGGGCGCCACCGCCATAGCCAAGTTCGCGCAGCAGCAGCGTCTCGTAGCCGACCAGCGCGCCCGCCCAGCCGCGAGCCGACGGGGCGTGGCAGATCGCGGACAGGAGCCCCGCGAGTCCCTCGTACAGCGTGGGATAGGCCTGGCGCTCGGGCAGCGCGGTAGCGGTGAGCGCACAGACCCAGCCGATCGCCGCGGCGGGCAGCGGTTCGCCGAGCCACGGCCCGCGGCTCTCGACCAGCTCGAGCCTGGCGAACGGCAACTGGCTGTCCGAGCGGGCTGAAAGCTGCAGTTCGACGAGATTGCCGGGGATGACCACCGGGCGCAGCTGCCGCCCGCGGCCGCCGGCGACGTACCCGGCAACGACACCGTGCTCTTCGGTCAGCATGCGCGCGACGACGGCGGTTTCGCCGTGGGACCGGGATGCCAGAAATATCGCGGGAGCCCGCAGCTGCATCACGCGGTGTTACCGAATCATCCTCCCGAGCGGGAGGCAGTTACTTGCCCGCCTTCGCCTCGAGCGCCGCGATGCGCGCTTCGAGCCTGGCACAATCCTCGCGCGCGCGGCTGGCCATGTCCTTGACCGCGTCGAATTCCTCGCGACTGACGAAGTCGAGTCCGCCGAAGGCTTCCTTCATCCGCTCACGGGCCGCCTCGCGGGCCTCGCGCGTCATGCCGGCGAGCGTGCCCGCGGCGGCGTTGGCCATCTTGACGAAGTCGGCGATCAGGGGGTTTTCGCTCTGCATGGCCGGGTATGTGCCCCTCGGCACCGGCGAAGGCAAGCGACTAGAGGACGAACCGCTGGACGACGCCGGAAACCTCGCTTCCGTCCAGGTCGCGGTTGAGCTCGAGAAACTGCCAGTTGAGGACAGTCGCGAACAGGATCCACGCGAGATATGGCAGCAGCAGCACGGCCGCGACCTTGCGAACGCGCCAGAACAGCCACACGGTGACGATCACCAGCAAGTCGAGCCCGAGGATGACACAGAGGCCGAGCGCGATCTGGTGGCCGCCGAAGAAGACCGGCGACCAGGCGAGATTGAGCACCAGCTGCAGCACGAACACGACAGTCGCCGCGCGCCGGTGGCGCGCGCCCCAGGCGGCGCAGACCAGCGCGAAGGCCAGGCCCATCAGGGCATAAAGCACCGACCAGACTATGCCGAACGTTGCCGGCGGCGGAAAGATCGCCGGCTTTTCGAGTGCGGCGAACCAGGCGCTTTGCGCTGTGCTGCCGCTCACCAACCCGGACGTGAGCCCCAAGAGCACCACCAGGGGCACGAGGAACAGGGCCCAGCGAACAAAGCTGGCGCGCAATTGCGCCGGCGAGGCGAGGAGTTGCATCGTTCGTCGTGTCCTATCGATTCGCCACGATATTGGCGGCGCGGACCGACGAGGGCAATCAGCCGCGTCGAGCGGCGATCAGGAACTCCTTGTTGCCCTCGGTGCCGGTAATCGGGCTCTCGACGATCCCGTCGACACGCCACCCGCCGGCTTCGAGCCATTCGCGCACTTCGCCGCAGACGCGCGCGTGCAAGGCCGGGTCGCGCACGATGCCGCCCTTGCCCACTTCCTCGCGGCTGACCTCGAACTGCGGCTTGATGAGCGCCACCAGCGTGCATCTGGCCGCCGACAGCTTCAGCGGCACTTCGAGCACCTTGGCGAGGCCGATGAACGAGGCATCGCACACCACCCAGCTGCATGGCCGGTCGATCTCGGTCTCGGTCAGGGCACGGGCGTTGGTCTGCTCGAGCACGGTGACGCGCGGATCCTGCCGCAGCTTCCAAGCAAGCTGGTTGGTGCCGACGTCGACCGCGAAGACGTGCGCCGCGCCATGCGCCAGGAGCACTTCGGTAAAGCCCCCCGTGGAGCTGCCGATGTCCATCGCCACGGCGCCCTGCGGGTCGAGCCCGAAATGCTCGATGGCGTAGTCGAGCTTGACCCCGCCGCGCCCGACCCACGGATGGTCGCGACCGCGCACCTCGATTACGGTGTCGTCGCGCAGCTGCTGGCCCGGCTTGTCGATGCGCGTCTCGCCGACGAAGACCAGCCCGGCCATGACCAGCGCTTGCGCCCGGGCGCGGCTCTCGGCTAGCCCCCGTTCCACCAACAGCTGGTCGATCCGCCTCTTTACCGCCATCGTCGAGCCGATAAGCCGGCGGAACCGGGCAGGCCAGCGGCTTGTTGACCTGCCGAGCGACAGGAGCCTCGCATGAAAACGTCCCGCCGCGCCCATCTGACGGCGAGCCGCCTGGCGTCCCTGTCGCTCGCCGCGTGCCTCGCGCTAGCGGCGTGCGTTCCGGCGCCCAAGCCGACCCCGGCGCCAAGGGCCGCGCCGGCACGGACGCCTGCTCCGGTACCACCGCCGGTCCTGCCGGCACCGCCGCCCTCGGCCACCTGGATGGATGTGCCCGTTACGCCGGGCGACTGGCGCTATGCCGCCGGCACCGCCAGCTTTGGCGAACCGGGCTACCAGCCGCTGCTTGCCCTGCGCTGCAACCGGGCAGCGGGCGCAGTCGAAATCGTCCGGGCGGGAAGCGCGGCTGGGGCGCTGCCGATGGTCGTGCGGACCGAGACCATGGACCGCAGCCTACCCGCCGCTCCGGCGCGCAGCGATCCGCCGGCCATTGTCGCATCGCTGTCGGCGCGCGACCCGCTGCTCGACGCAATGGCCTTTTCGCGCGGACGCTTCGCGGTCGAGATAGGTGGCTTGCCGACGCTCTATGCGCCCTCGTACCCGGAGGTCACGCGTGTGATCGAGGATTGTCGCTGAGGTCCTGCGGATTTCACGGGGAAGCGATGATTCTGACGGGGAAAAAGAAAAATACAAGTCTTGCGTTAACCGACTCGCTGACTCACATTCGGGGCAGGCCAGCGGTCCACGCCGGCCCGGCCCGACGGTGAAGCGGCGGGCATGGCTTCCAAGCGCGAAAGGAGGTGATCCGATGTCTCATGGTTCAGCAGGGAGGTCGGTGACGACCCTTGCGGAGCATTATCGGTAGTCTTCATTTGCGCCGATAAAGGCTTCGTGGGCGGCTCTCTCGGCCGCTGACCATGCGGAGGGCGGTTCTCGGGACACCGGGGCCGCCCTTCTCATTTGTCGAATCCGGAGCTAGGGCGAGGAATAACCCGGTTTCAGTTCATACCAAATATTACAAAATCGCTTGCGAATTTGTAATATTCGAACTTAGACTGCCTCTCACCAAGGCAAGGACAAGGATTCGATGGCCGACGCGCCCGCTTTCGATTTCACCCGCATTCCCCATCCCGCCCCCGTCCCCGGCGCCACGCGCGACCAGGCGATCGCCGATCCGGGGTTCGGCAAGGTGTTCACCGATCACATGGTCATGATCGAGTGGAGCGAAGGGCGCGGCTGGCACGACGCGACGATCGGTCCGCGCGGGCCGCTTACGCTCGACCCGGCGGCGGCGGTGCTGCATTACGCGCAGGAAATCTTCGAAGGACTCAAGGCCTACAAACGCGCCGACGGGACCATCGCGCTGTTCCGGCCGGAGGCCAATGCCCGCCGCTTCAACGCCTCGGCCGAGCGGATGGCGATGCCTGGCCTGCCGGAGGACGCGTTTGTCGAAGCAGTGCGCCAGCTGGTCCTCGCCGATCGAGACTGGTTTCCCACGGTCGATGGAGGCTCTCTCTACCTGCGCCCATTCATGTTTGCCGATGAACCGTTTCTCGGCGTGCGGCCGGCCAAGCATTACAAGTTCCTCGTCATCGCCAGCCCGGCCGGCAACTACTTCAAGTCGGGCGTGCCGGCGGTGTCGATCTGGGTGTCGCAGGACTACACCCGCGCCGCGCCGGGCGGCACCGGAGCGGCCAAGTGCGGCGGCAACTACGCGGCAAGCCTGGTTCCGCATGCCGCCGCGGTCGCCAAAGGCCACGACCAGGTCTGCTTCCTCGATGCCGCGGAGCACAAGTGGATCGAGGAACTGGGCGGGATGAACGTGTTCTTCGTGTTCGACGACGGCTCGATCGTCACCCCGCCGCTCACCGGGACGATCCTGCCCGGCATCACCCGCGACAGCCTGATCCGGCTGGCGCGCGAGGAAGGGCTCGAAGTGCGCGAGGAGCGCTACGGTCTCGACCAGTGGCGCGATGACGCGGCAAGCGGAAGGCTGGTCGAGAGCTTCGCCTGCGGCACCGCCGCCGTGGTCACGCCGATCGGACGGGTCGCCGGCAACTTCGGCGAGTTCACTGTCGGCAGCGGCGGACCGGGCCAGATGACCAGCAGGCTGCGCGAACGGCTGGTGGCCATCCAGCGCGGCACCGCCGAGGACCAGCACGGCTGGGTCAGGCGGATCGACTAGCTGCTCTAGGCGCCGCGAGCGTGGCGCCCCTTTCTCGCCGTCGCGCGAGATCTGCGAGCAGCATCACCCCCCTCGAACCAACTGCGCGTCATCTTCCCGGACGGCTTGCGGCCCGGCCACGCGCGGCCGGGCCCTTTGAGGCAGCCTGATCCGCGCTAAACTACTCGCACAGTCCCGCAGCGCGTTCGGCGATGGCGCGCAGGCCGCGGCCGCACTTGGGCTTGCCTGACGGTGCCGGCGTCTGGCCCTGTTCGGCGCGGCCGCCGCGCGCATCGGCGCCATCCATACCCGGCATGCCGAGCATGACCATCGAGCTCGAGCGGAAGCGCACGCGGGCAATCCATTCCGGGTTCCACGGCGTGCGGGCGCTCGCCGGGCGCGGCGGATAGGCAAAATCGGCCTGCGGGCCGTAGCCATAGAGGTAGGTCATCATGATCGGGCCGCCGGCGGCACGCACTTCGGACGGGACGGTGCAGGTCGTCTGGCTCGGCGGCATGACCGTGCCGGCCTGAACCAGCCGGGCGACGGCCGCCGGCGAAAGCCATTCGGACATCGGTCCGCCGAACTGCTGTGTCGAGGACGAGGTCCACCATACCATGTCGCGCGAGTTGCCCTCCGGACTGGTGGCCATTGCCCAGGCATAGTAACCGGTCGCCTTGGGCAGCGCGTTCCAGCTCAGCCCGACAGCCCCGCTCGCCATGTCGCGGCCCGCCGGATTGAGCGGCGGCATGAAGTCGTCGGCGAGATCGAAGGCGATTTCGGGCGAGTAAGTGCTGGCGACACGATGGGCACCGAGCAGCGAGGCATTGGCGGGCACCTGCTTCGAATTGCGCTCGTTCGGCCACTCGCCGAAAGTACGGCTGTTGCCGGTATTGATGCTCCAGTCCTGGGGCAGATTGACTGCTTGCGCGAACAGGCCCGGCGGCACCTGGCCGCGGGCCATGCGCGAGAAGTCGATTACTACCGGCTGGCCGGGGCCGGCGTGCTCGCCGCAGCCCCAGAACAGCAGCAGGCGCCCTTGCGGCATTTGCATCTGCCCTTGCGGCATCCCTTCGGTGCGCGGCTCGGGGGTAACCTGCCGTGGTGTCACCAGCGGGACCGAATCGCCCAGCCGAACCCCCGCGGGCAGGAAGTGATCGGCAGTCGGCGCTCCGGTCGGTCCGCGGCTGGAGCCGAGGCGCAACTGCAGTTCGTGCGCCACCTGGTTGCCGCCGCGCATCATCGCCAGTGCTCCGCCGATCCCCCCGCCGCTCGCGCCCATCGCGGCCATGCCCGAAGTCGTCCCGGCATCGATCGTGTAGCGCGCAATGGGCGCCGACGACTGCTGGGTCACGGCCGGCGAGGCCGCCAGGGCGGCCAGGATCGCGGCAAGCGACAGCGTGGCGAGACGGCGGTGGCGGCTGTTCATGATCGGAATCCCCTCAATGCTCCGGTGAGTGGTGAATAGCTGTCGAACATGGCGCGATAAAGATATCCGGAAACTTCACAGTGAACGAACGTGCGCCAGCACCAGGTCGCTGGCGCGCTCGCCGATCATGATCGCGGTGGCGTTGGTGTTGCCCTGCGGGATCGTCGGCATGATCGAGGCGTCGGCGACCCACAGGCCTTGGAGCCCGCGCACCCGGCAGTCGGGACCGACCACTGCCAGCGGATCGTCCGCCGCGCCCATCTTCGCCGTGCCGACCGGATGGAACATCGGTATCGTCGCCGCGCCGACGTAGCCGCGCAGCGCTTCGCGGCTTTCGGCAGCGGGGCCGGGCCGGACCTCGCCGGTAACGTGCGGCGCGATCGCCGGCTGGGCCATGATCCGGCGCGCGATCTCCAGGCCCTCGACCAGCTGCACCGCATCGTCCTCGTCGCCGAGCAGCCGGTGCTCGATCAGTGGCGGCGCATCGGGATCGGCCGAGCGCAACGAGACCTTCCCGCGCGAGGCTGGACGCATCAGCGCGACGAACGTGCTCACCGCGGCGTGCTTCGCCAGCGCGAGATTGCCCTTGGGTGTGATCTCGAAGGCGAAGGCGCTGAAGGCCAGCTGGAGGTTCGGCGCCGGCAGCCCTTCGCGGCTGCGGACGAAGGCCTGGGCATGGCCGATGCCGGTGGTCAGAGCGCCGCTGCGGCCGACGAGCAGCGAAAGTACCTGCCCGATCCCGGTCAGCCCGCGCGCGTCGTCGTTGAGCGTGTGCGCCGAGACCGCGTTGACCAGGTGGCAACCCGGGTGTTCCTGCAGGTTCTGCCCGACGCCCGGCAGGTCGGCGACGAGGCCGATGCCGTGCGCCTGCAAGTGGCCGGCCGGACCGATCCCCGACAGCATCAGCAGGCGCGGGGTGTTGAGCGCGCCGGCACTCAGCATCACGCCGTATCGCGAGGTCAGCATGCGCACCTCGCCACCGCGACGGAGCGTCACGCCCGTCGCGCGGCCGTCCACCGCCTCGATCCTGATCACCTGCGCTTCGAGCAGAACCTCGAGATTGGCCGGCGCATGGCGCAAGTAGCCGTGCGCAGTCGAGCAGCGCAGGCCGGACCGCTGCGACAGCTGGATGAAGTCGACGCCTTCGGCCGTCTCGCCGTTGAGGTCGGGCGAGCGCGGTATTCCGGCCTGTTCTGCCGCCGCGATCCATTCCTCGGTGACCGCATAGCGCGAGCGGACTTCGCTGACCGCAATCGGCCCGCCAATCCCGCGCCAGGCGTCCGCCCCGCGCTCGTTGTCCTCCAGGCGTTTGAAGTACGGCAGCACGCTGGCGTAGTCCCACCCGGTGGCGCCGAGCTCGGCCCAGTGGTCGTAGTCCCACTGGTGGCCGCGGATGAACATCATGCCGTTGATCGCGCTGCCGCCACCGAGCCGCTTGCCTGCGGGCCACACGTCGGGCCGACCGCCCACCGAGGGATCGGGCTCGGCGGTGTAGCACCAGTCGAACGCCGGCTTGTGCACCATCCCGCTCATCAGCGCTGGAACCGTGACGCGCAGGTCCCTGTGGCTCGCGCCTGCCTCGACCAGCAGCACCTTGAGCCCGCGTTCGGCCAGGCGTGTGGCACAGGCAATCCCGGCCGAGCCGCCGCCGACGACAATCAGGTCGGGCTCGCCCCGCATGCGCGCTTCCCCTCCGCTCCCGTGGGGGCACGGCATAACGGGTTGTCAGCGCTTCACAAAGCGTTCGCTGATCCAGTTCGTGACCGTCTCGAGCGCCACCGGCGCCACGGTCTCCTCGATGTCGCGATACTCGCCGACCGAGCCGGTGGTGGCGTGCTGAAACAAGTGATTGAGACCCGGCAGCTCGACGATCGTCACGTCGGGATTGCCACGCGTCGCCGCGCGGATCGCGGCGAGATTGGCTTCTGCGGGGACCTGCAGGTCGAGACTGCCGTCGATTGCCAGCAGCGGGACCTTGATGGCCTGCCAGTTGGGGACGGGATCGTACTTCAGGAAGTACTGGAACCACGGGCCCGAGACCTGCCGCACCAGCAGGGCGCCGTCCATCTCGGGTGTCATGCCGAGGGCGACTTTGGCTTCAGGGGTCATTACGGCCATCGCCGCGTCGTAGCCCGCGTCCGGCGTGTCGGCCGCGGCCATGGCCTCGAAGACGGTCCTCAGGATCGGCTCCGCGCTGTTCAGCTCGGCCTCGCTCAGGCCCATCTGCGTACCGAGGAGGCGGCGTTGCGACAGCATCAGGTGGATGAGGTCGGTACCCGGCCCCGCGAGGCTGACGAAGTAGGCAACCCTGTCATTGGCGCGCATGGCGATCGGGCCGATCATGCCGCCTTCGGAGTGGCCGATCATACCGATTGCGTCGCCGCGGATCTCCGGGCGGGAAGCGAGGTAGGCGAAGGCGGCATTCGCGTCGGTGGCCAGATCTGCCGAGGTGGCGCTGGCGTAATTGCCGGTCGACTTGCCGACGCCGCGGTCGTCAAAGCGCAGGACGGCGATGCCGTGGCGGGTCAGGTGGTCGGCGATGACCGCGAACGGCTTGTGGTCGAGCAATGTCTCGTCCCGGTCCTGCCCGCCCGAGCCGGTGATCATGATCGCCGCGGGGAACGGCCCCTCGCCTTCGGGCAGCGTGAGCGTGCCGGCGAGATGGACTTCGGCAAAGGCCGCGTTGTCGAAGGCGACGTCCTCGACCTTGTAGGGGAACGGCTCGTGCGGGGTCTGCGGGCGCGCCGGATTGCGGCGGGCGGCGACCTGCTCTTCGCTGGCGCGCGCGAAAGTCACGGCCATTTCGGGCTGGTTCGGGGCCGACCAGACACCGGCCAGCTGGCTGCCGTCGTCGGACAGCGTGCCCGAGAATTTCGCCAGCCCGCGCATCGTCGCCAGCGTCACGCTGCGGCCGTCGCGGACGAGGTCGGTCACCGGAAGCCCGTTCGCCATCTGGTCGGGCGAGCTGTAGAGCGCGAAGGTGCCCTGCTCGATCGTACGGACGCTCAGCACCTGACGCAGCCGCACGCCGTTGCGCTCGATGCTGCCGACCCACACGCCGTCGAGGCCTTCGACGACCGGTTTCGGCGGCGGCACGCCTCGCGCGAAATTGAGCGGCATCGCCTGACCCTGCGTCAGCGTGCCATGCCATTGCCGCGACGCCTCATCCCAGGTGCCTTCGTAGAACGCGCCGATGGACGCGATCCTGAAGGTAAGCTTCCCGTCGGCTGCCGCGATCTCGGTGAATTCCGCGCCGTCGCCGGGGTTCTGGTCGTAGTTCTCTATCTCGCCGGCGAGCGAGCCGTCGTCGCCACGGTTGACGTGGATCGCCATCGTCAGATCGCCGGTCGGCAGCGAAATCGCGCCATGCCAGTCACCGACGATGTCCGGCACGCCCTGCGCCGGCGCCGGAGTTGCCAGAAGAGCCGCGAACACCGCGGTCATCGCCAGCACCAGCCTACGGAAACTCGTCATGTCCATTCTCCCGTCCATCGAGAGGTTAGTCGCAACCCGCGGCAAAGCTCTTACAGGGGAGGCTCATCCGTTCGGTTTTCGGTCAAGCTATCTTGCTATAATGTAAAGCGTGCTAGACAAACCTTGGAAGGATGTCAAGCGACGTTGATATGCTCCATAATGCCTTTGCCCGGCAGCCGTTCGCGCCCGTGCGGCGTCGTGAGGTCGAGCTCGGGGCCGATCGCGACCACATGATGCCGGTCGGCGAGAAACCAGTAGCCGTGCTTGATGAGATCGAGCCGCACGGTTCCGGCGATACCCGGCCACTGGTAGAGCTCGCGCAGATAGCCCGACAGCGCCGGATAATCGTCGATCTTCCGCAGATTGCACTTGAAGGCGTAGTGATAGCCGACGTCGAACCGCACCAGCGTGGTGAACGCCCGCCAGTCGGCTTCGGTAAGCCAAGCGCCGGCGAGGTATCGGTTGCGCGAGAGATGTTCCTCCATCGCCTCCAGCGTGGCGAAGACCTCGCGCACCGCCTCGTCGTAGGCCGCCTGCGTGCTCGCGAAACCGGCGCGGTACACGCCGTTGTTGAGAGTCGGGTAGATCAGCGCGTTCCATCGCTCGATCTCCGCGCGCAGCGCAGGCGGATTGAAGTCGAGCCGGTTGCCGGTGATCCCGTCGAACGCCGAATTGAGAATGCGGATGATTTCCGAACTCTCGTTGTTGACGATGCGCCGCGTCTTGCTGTCCCACAGCGTCGGTACGGTAACTTTTCCGGTGAAATGCGGGTCGTGTTCGACGTAGAGCTTCCACAACGGATAGCCGCCTTCGACCGGCCCGTCGGGTCCCTCGTCGAACACCCACCCCTGCCTCGGCAGCCCCGGCCGTGCGTAGGACACATCGACGACATCCTCGAGCCCCTTGAGCACCCGGAACGCGAGGGTGCGCGCGGCCCAGGGGCAGACCCACGCGGTCCACAAGCGATAGCGGCCGGCTTCGGCGGGGAACTCGGCTCCGGGATCGGACGAGATATTCTCGCGCAGCGGACTGTCGATGCGGCGGAAGCGCCCATCCTCGCCGATTTCCTCCGCCGCCGGGGCCGTATCGAGCCATTTGCCGTCGTACAGTTGCGCCATGCGTACTCCTTTAGGGGCGGCAGTGCTGAGCGCCGGCCCGACCTGCAAGCCCGTCGACGGTTTGAATTGCGTCCGCAAGAGGATACACTCCGCGCGGGGTCGCGCGATGGAGCCTGCGTCATGGCCGAACTTGCATCCGAAACACCGGCCACGCCGAAGGCGCCCTGGCACTTGTGGGCCGTCGGCCTGCTCGCCGTGCTGTGGAACGCCGCGGGCGCCTACACGATTATGTCGGCGCAGACCGGAACGCTCGAAGGAATCAGCCCCGACGAGGCGGCTTACTACCTGACGCAGCCGGCCTGGTTCGTGGCGCTGACCGACATCGCCTTGATCGCGGCCATCACCGCCGGCATCGCACTGCTCCTGCGCAGTCGGTTCGCAGCGTCGCTGTTTGCGATCTCCCTGGTCGCCATTGCGGTTACCGCGGCCTATGACCTCGCGATGGGCACCTCGCGGATGTACGCCAACGCTGGCGCGCTGGTCGTAACGATTCTGATCTGGGCGCTAGCGGCGTTGCAGCTGTGGTACGCGATGGCGATGCGCCGCAAGGGCGTGCTGCGCTAGGCCCCGAGGAGCGCTTTCGCCTTGGGGCTCTTGTCCAGCAGCTTGATCAGCCCGCGCTCATAGCGGTCGAGCCACTTGCTCTCGTGCGGCAGCTTGAGTCGCGCGCGCCATTTCTGCTGTCGCTCGACGAGCGCGATCACCGCCGGATGGATGTAGCTCTTGCGCGCCATCGCCGGAGTATTTCCGAGATGCGCCCCAACTTCGGCGGTCAGTTCCTTGAGCGTCAGCGGCCGCTCGGCTGCGGCGAGCAGGCGGAAGGCAAGCACACTGGCGTGCCAGGTGCGGAAGTTCTTGGCGGTAAAGTGCTCGCCCATCGCCTCGGCGAGGTAGGCGTTGACATCGCCCGAGCCGACGGGGTTCGGCTCGCCGTTGCCGTTTAGGTACTGGAACAAGTGCTGCCCCGGCAGGTCCTGCATCTTGCGGACGAGGCGCGCGAGACGGGCATCGCTGATCGTCGCTTCGCGCAACTGGCCGCTCTTGGCCGTGAAGCGGAGCTTGACCTTGTCACCGGCGACCGTGGCGTGCTTGCGCCGCAACGTCGTCGCGCCGAAGCTCTTGTTGGCTTTCGCGTAGCTCTCGTTGCCGATGCGGATCGCGCCGAGATCGAGCAGCCGCACCACGCTCGCGACCACCCGTTCGCGCGAGAGAGTGCGCTGCGACAGGTCGCGCGCGACGCGCTTGCGCACCTTCGGCAGCAGCCGCCCGAACTCGGCGGTTCGGTCGAACTTCTCGGCTTCCTGCCGCGCGCGGAACTCGGGGTGGTAGCGGTACTGCTTGCGCCCGCGCGCATCGATCCCGGTGGCGAGCAGGTGCCCGCAATCCTTCGGGCAGAACCAGGCATCGGTATAGGCCGGTGGCAGCGCGATCCTGTTCAGCCGGTCGATCTCGTCGCGATTGGCGATCCGCTTGCCTTGGGAATCGAAGTACGCCCAGCCTTGCCCGGCCTTCTTCCGCGTGATCCCGGGCCCCTGATCGTCGACGTATTCGAGGGCGGAATTTCGCGCGGCCATGGATGCCAGCAACGGCCAGGGCTCGTCCACGGTTCCGCCTGCGGTTCGCGAAGCACAATTCACTTTCCTACAAGCCCCCTTCCGCGCCATGGAGGGCCTCGGGATCGAGGCGAAAGTCGTCCTCGGGGCGCTGGGCGAGACGCACGAAACGGCAACTCCCAAGGTGACAGCGATTCGCAGGGAATATGTTTTATTTCAAATCTTTATGCCTGATTGCATATTTCAAAAACGAGCGGATTCGGTGACGCCAGGGGTTACACACGCGGCGGTGCCCTTGTGGTGCCCACCGCCGAGCGCCATCTGAGCCCGCCAAGCCACCGCACTACGGAGAAGCCGATGTCCGACGTCTATACCCCGCCCGAAGTCTGGGACTACGATCCGGCCAACGGCGGCCAGTTCGCCGGGATCAACCGGCCGACGGCGGGCGCGCGCGAGCAGCACGAGCTTCCGGTCGGCGAGCATCCCTTCCAGCTCTATTCGCTCGGCACGCCCAACGGGGTGAAGGTGACGATCATGTTCGAGGAGCTGCTCGAAGCCGGCTTCTCGGGCGCCGAATACGACGCCTGGCGGATCGAGATCTTCAACGGTCAGCAGTTCTGGTCGGGCTTTGTCGACCTCAACCCCAATTCAAAGATTCCCGCCCTGCTCGACCGCTCGGGCCCGCAGCCGTTCCGCGTGTTCGAGAGCGGCGCGATCCTGCTGCATCTCGCGGAGAAGTTCGACTACCTGCTGCCGAAGACCGGTCCGGCGCGGGCCGAGACGTTCTCGTGGCTGATGTGGCAGATGGGCACGGCGCCGTTCATCGGCGGCGGCTTCGGCCATTTCTACGTCTACGCGCCCGAGCGCTACAAGTACCCGATCGACCGCTACGCGATGGAGACCAAGCGGATATTCGCGGTCGCGGACATGCAGCTGGCCAAGACCGAGTACCTGGCCGGCGCCGAATACACGATTGCCGACATCGCCGCCTACACCTGGCTCGGCAACCTTTACCACGGTGCGTACGACGGCGCGGACAGGTTTCTCAGTCTGCACGAGTACGAAAACGTCGGCCGCTGGGTGAAGGCGATCGACGCGCGGCCGGGCGCCATCAGGGGCCGGCTGGTCAACACGCAGACGATGCCCGAGCGACACGCCGCGACGGACTTCGATGCGGTCGAAGACCGGAGCCTGTTCGGGCCGGTTAGGAAGCGCGCCGACGTGTAACTTGCGCGAGTGGCGTGCCGCCGTTAGGGGCGCGTTTCGCCTCTGCTGGGGCGTAGCCAAGCGGTAAGGCACCGGTTTTTGGTACCGGCATGCGCAGGTTCGAATCCTGCCGCCCCAGCCAGCATCCTCACTCGCCATATCCACCGGCCTTCGACGAGCCGTGCTGGCGCGGGTGCGCGGCGGCGAATATTGGAGCGCGAATGGACACCCAGCTGCTGCTCATCTGCCTGCTGACCGCGGCGATCAACCTGATCGGGACCCTCGCCTATGCCGCGCGCATCGCCGGAGTGCGCACGCGGCGCATCGCCATGAGCTTCGCGCTGTTCAACATCCTGGTGCTGGTCTCGCGTACCTCGAACAGTTTCCTCGGCCCATTCCTCGCCAAACGCATCGAGACGCGGCTGGCGCAGGGTGGCGGCGAGGCGCTGCTGGGAGATTTCCGGTTGGTTCTGCTCTCAGCTGCAGCAGCGGTCGCGGTAGGGATCGTGCTGGTGCCGACCGGGCAGCGGCTCTTCGCCCGTGCCATCGGTTATTTCCAGCGCAGCCGCTCGACCGGCAGAATGCTGCTCAGGAGCGCCAGCCCCGCGGGCCTGCGAACCATTCGCGAGTCCATCGCCCTGCCCCACGCGAGCCAGTTGCGCGAACTGGCCAAGCCGCGCGGGGTCGGCTGGGGGGTCCTGCTGGCCAACGTGCTGGCGCAGGCGCTGATCAGCGTCGGCGTGCTCGCCTCGCTCTATGCCGGCTATCTCAATCCCGAATTCCGCGTCACCGCCTCGCAGCTGTCGGCGGTGATCAACGGCTTTGCCACCATCCTGCTGTTCGCGCTGATCGACCCGCAGCTCTCGGTGATGACCGACGACGTCGTCGAAGGCCGTGTCAGCGAGCCGCTGTTCCGGCGCACGATCGTGTGGATCTCGTTCAGCCGCCTCTTCGGCACGCTGCTGGCGCAGGCGCTGCTGCTGCCCGGGGCAGCTACCATCGCCTGGATCGCCAACTACGTCTGAGCGGGTCTAGAACTTATAGGTCGCCTCCGCGCCGTAGACCCGCGGCCGCGCCTTGAACACAAATCCGCCGGGCGAGAACTCGGCGTTGTACTTCTCGTTGAACAAGTTCTTGGCGAAGGCGAACAGGCCCCAGTTGCTGCCTTCCACTCCCACGCGCGCATCGACCAAGTCGATCGGATCGCGCGCGGTGGTGTTGTAGACTTCCCACCAGGTCTTGCCCGTGCGGCGGTAATCGACGCGGACGAGCCCGTCGAGCGCATCGCTGAGCTGCGGAGTCCACTGCGCGCCGAGATTGAACGTCGAGCGCGAGATCAGCGGGGCCTCGTTGCCGATGACGACGGGATCGGGGAATTCCTTGATCTCGCTCCAAGTCATCCCCAGCGCCGCACTGAGCTGGATCTCGCGCACCGGGCGCAGCGTGGCTTCGAGCTCGAAACCGTCGATGCGCGTCTTGGGCACGTTGCCGAGGTTCTGCGTCGAGTTCTGAGCCAGGAAGACGAAGAAATAGCCGTTCTTCGACTCGGTCGTGTAGACCGCACCATTGAAGCTGAGCATGTCGTTGAGCAGGCGGGTCTTGAAGCCGGCCTCGAACGTCTCCGCCGTCTCGGCTTGGTAGATGTCGCCCACGCCGACGATGCCGTTTGCCGCCGCGACCGCGCCGACGCCGGTCTGATTGAAGCCCCCGCTGCGGAAGCCGCGGGAATAACCCCCGTAAACCGTCACATCGGCAGTCGGCATATAGGTCAACGTCAGCTTGGGCTGCCAGTCGTCGAAGCTCACTTCGCGCACCTGACCGGTCGCGCCCGAGGGAAAGCCGGGAACGTTGGGCAGAAATGCCGTTGGGGTCAGCGTGGTGTTCTCGCGCTTGTCGTGGTCGTAGCGCAGCGAGCCGTCGACGCGAAACTGCGGGCTGAACTCGTACCCCAGGTTGGCGAACACCGACCACGCGAAGTTGTCCTGCGAATCCGACAGGAACGTCGCCTGCGGATTGGCCGGGTTGGTGCTCGGCGTGCGATAGACCGGGAACACGCCCTGCCCGGTATCGACCATGTTCCCGGTCGAAATGAACCGATCGGTCGAGATCAGGTATCCGCCGAACATCCAGAACAGCTTCTCGTCCGGCGGCGATTCGACGCGCAGTTCCTGGCTGATCGCTTCCACATCGAGGAACTGGCTCTGGTTCAGGTCGAATCCCAGACCGAGGCCGAAGCCGAAGGGCGAATTGGCGGGCCGATAGAAGAAGGATTCGGTGATCGGCAGGAAGTCGAACGCGTCGCCGGTGAGAATTTCCTTGAGGGTATCGTAGGAGGTAATCGACGTGACGGTGAAGTCGTCGTTCTCGTAGGAGATCTTGGCCGAGGCATTGTAGATGTCGCGATCGTTCTGCCCGGCGTTGTTGACCCGCACCGGCAGGCTCGTGTCGTTCACGTCGCTGACGATGTTGAAGTACAGGGCCTGGGTGCGCAGCAGGTCCATCGAGGCGCGCAGGTCGACCTTCCAGCCGCCGCCCGGATCGAACAGCAGGTTCCCGCGCAGCGCGGTATCCTTGTACGGATCGGCATCTTCGCCGAGGTAGGGATTGCGGATGAAGCCGTCGGTGTCGTAGTGCTGGCCCGATACGCGGAAGCGCACGGCGTCAGAGAGCGGTCCGCTCACCCCGCCGCGCACGAACCAGCCGAAGCCGTTGTCGACGCCCGCGGTCACCTTGCCTTCGAATGCGTCGCTCGGCTGCTTGGTGGTGATGATGATCGCGCCGCCGATGGCGTTGCGGCCGTAAAGGCCGCCCTGCGGGCCCTTGAGCACCTCGATCTGCTCGATGTCGAACAGGTCCTGGTTGAATTGCGCCGGATTGACCTGCTGCACACCGTCGACAACTACCGCCACCGAAGGCTCGCTGTTGCGCGCCTGGGTGATGCCGCGAATGACGATGAAGGCGTTGCCTGCGTTCTGCGTCTCGACCAGGTTCACGTTGGGTGTGAGGTTGACGAAATCGGCCGGCTTAACGATCCGCGCGTTCTCGATCAGGTCCTCGGTAAAGGCGGTGATCGCGGCAGGCGTGTCCTGCAACTCGTCCGTGCGGCGCAGGCCGGTGACGAGGATGGTGTTCCCGCTCGCTTCTTCATTGGCGGCGGCCGCCTGGGCATCGCGATCCTGCGCCGTAGCGGGGGCGGCGATCGCCATTGCCGCGAGTGAGAGCGAAGCGCACCATGCAGCACGCAGCCGGTTCCGAGCCATATGTCCTCCCTGTCGTTCTTGTTATTGCGGCGCACCATACCGCTATTTGGCCGCCAAGGGAATCCCAGGCGAGAATCAGCGCTCGCGGTTGACGATGGCGAGTCCGGTGACGGTCAACAGGCTCGCGACCAGCACGGCGCCGGCCGCACCCATCGCACCGCTCCACGGCGTTAGCGAGGATCAGCCAGTGTCCGCCCGACGCGGCAAGCACGATCACGCCGACCCCGGTTATAAGCGCGATCTTGCCGATCCGTGCGGCGATGTGACTCGCGCAGTTCCGACGGCACCGGCAGCCAGTCACCCGCCAGGCCGAGCAGCAGCCCGCCGGCCAGCCCGCCACCCGCCACCGCCAGCAAATCGAGCGCCAGCGCGAAGCCCACGGCATCGCGCTGCGTCTCGTGCCGCTGGCCCCAGCGCACCACCGCTTGCCAGGTCTGAAAAGAGGCGAGGCCGGTGATCGCCTGGGCGAACGTGACGCACAGGATGAAGTTGCCGAAGCCCTCGAGCCCGAGCGCACGCGTGGCCATCGCCGGATAGTCGGGGCTGAGCACCGCGTTGATCCCGCGCGCGCCCATCAGCCATCCGGTGTTCGTCAGTGCGCGGCGGATCATCGCGCGCCCTTTGGCGCAACCGCCAGAGGATTGCAGAGCCGCGCGCGCTCCCGCACACCGCCTGCATGACTGCACCACAAGTCCGCCTTGGCTTCTTCAAGCTCAACGTGCCAGACATGGAGCCGGCGTTGGCCTTCTGGCGCGAAGCCTTCGGATTCGTGGTGACGACCAGCTTCGACGAGCCCGACTTTATCGAACACATGATGGCGCTCCCCGGACAGGAAGCGGGCCCGAGCTTGTTGCTGGTGGAATACAAGGACCGTCGCGACGTCTCGGTGGGCCCTGGCCACGGACCTGTCGGCATGATCTGCGAGGACATCGCCGGCACTCACGAACGCGCACTAGCCTGCGGCGCGCAACCGTTGACAGGCCTATTCGAAGCCGCGGGCGTGCGCATCGCCATGCTGAAGAGTCCGCAGGGCCACGAGATCGAGCTAATCCAGCTGCCCTAGGCGCTTCAGGGCCGCGTCCGCGCCGCGTTCAGCGACGTTCGCAAGCCTGCTCGATGAGCGGCGCGGCCCGGAACGGCGCTACAACTTCGGTCGAGTAGACTACGCCGTCACCTGCCGGCAGGTACGCGGCGGCCTCGGCCTGGGGCAACACCGGCAAGGGAGCCCAGCTATAATCCCGCGTTGGTTCGAGCGTCGCGGCCCCGTCGAAGGGGACCGACAGGTCCTGCCGCCATTCGATCAAACCGCGGTAGGTCAGGATCAGCGCCCGCTGGCCGTCGGCCGAGATGTCCATCGCCGTCGCGACCTGGTTCATATACGCATCGTTGATCAGCGCGGGCAGATCGATGGCGCCGACGAGAGTGAATTCCTGGACCTCGCCAGGGGGGGTCGCAAGCTGGGCGGCGCTGAGCCGAAAGATTTGTGCGGGCCCGCTCTGGTGGTTACGGGCGTCGGCCGCCTTGGTGATCAGGAACAGATCTCCGTTCGGATGAATCGCAAACCCTTCGGCATTGTGCGGCCCATCCGGATAGCGCGCCTCGATGATACGCAACGGCGCAACGGTGGCCGCGAAGTCAGCCGTTTCCGCGATCTCGAGAAAGCGTACCAGCGGACGTGACGCCGCGTTGTCGCCAATGTCGCCAACGTAGAGGCACGACGGGGCGCCGGCGCATGCACCAAGCGCGAGGTCCTCAACATCGCGAGGCTCGAACCCCGTGATGGCGATGCGGCGGACAGCGTCGCCGCGCTCGTCGGTGACGTAGAAGTATGGTCCGTCGCCTGAGTCATTGTTGTGATAGAACCGTCCCGGAAAGGCTCGGCTGGCTGCGATCCCGCTCGCCTCGTTGAGCAATCCCGGGTCGAGCGTGCCAACCCTTACGCCCTCTTGCCACTGAAGGCAGGGACCAACGGGTGTGGCGGAGGCGAGGACCGCGCCAACCATCAACGAAATGCCACCGGTCATCTCCCGCCACTGTCCTCGCCGGTCATCATGTCGTCCGCAAAGATCGAGATCGTGCGGTAGTCCGGGTCTTGCAGCACGCTCGACATCAGGAACGCCTGCACCGCCTCGCCGCGCGCATCGCTGGCGGGATCCTTGCGGAACCACAGCAGGCGCCAGTTCTCGAGCGGGTAAAGCAGAATAACCTTGTCGCGCATCTCGGGCGGCAGGATGGCGTCGGCGAACGAGGAGACGCCGACCCCACGCTCGAGCATCGCGGCCATCACGTCATAGTACTGCGTATGGCCGATCACCCGCCGCGGTCGGATGCCGTGCCCTTCAAAGAAGCGCAACATCTCGCGTTCCTGCGCGCTGGCCGCCAGCGGCATGATGAACGGCAAAGTGTTGAGCAGTTCCGGCCGCAGCGGCAGCTGGCGGCCTTCGGCGAACTTGCGGTGGCCGTAGATCCCGCCCCGGACCAGCGCCAGCTGACGCAGATTCCCTTCGACCGAACGGTCGGCGCGGCGATGGATCATGGCGAAGTCATACCGTCCGTCCTCAAGCTCGCGCGCAAGGTCGTTACTCGGCGGCTGCGCTTCGAACGCCAGCTCGATCTGCGGGTGCGCTGCGAAGAACCGGTCGAGCTTGGGGCGGATATAGCCGTCGAGCAGGCCCTGACCGATGAGAACCCGGTAGCGCACCTGCTGGTCGAGTTCGTCACCTCCCGTGCGGCGATGCGCGGCCAGCGTTTCGCCGGCCGCCTGGAACGCGCGCAAGTCGTCGAGGAAAGCCATGCCGTCCGCCGTCAGCGTCGGGCGCTGCCCGGGCCGACGCGCGAACAACGACAAGCCGAGCTGATCTTCGAGCGTCTTCATCTGGTTGCTGACCGACGCCTGCGAGATACCGAGGTTCTCGGCGCTGCGGCGGAAGCTGCGCGTGCTGCAAAGAGTGGCGAAGACCTCAAGCTGGCGAAGCGTGAACGGCAGACTTGGCATTATCGGTTTATGCTTCAATCATAACCTGAAGGCTATAGCGTGTCATCACTTTGCGATGCGTTGCTTTGAACGGCCGCAACGTCGACCCAACCCCAAAACAAACTTGGGGGAGGATTATCATGGCATTCACCGCAACCGATCCGCGCGCGCGCCGCCGCCGCGCCTGGACCGCCGGAGCCAGTGCGCTCGCGCTCGTCGTCTGGGCCGGCCCGGCGCTGGCTCAGGATAATGCGGCGGCGGCGGCCGCGACCACGACGACTACCGCCACCGACGACGACGGCGACACGATCATCGTCACCGGTTCGCGCCTGTTCACGAGCGGGATGGACACGCCGGTGCCGGTTACCGCCGTGCAGGCCGAAGAACTGGAGGCGATGGATCCAAGCTCACTGATCGCCAGCGTCAGCCAGTTGCCGCAATTCTACGCCAACCAGACGCCGAACGCGTCGGCATTCTTCACCCGCGCCGGCACCGGGACGCTCAACCTGCGCGGTCTCGGCGTGAACCGCACGCTGACGCTGCTCAACGGCCGGCGCTTCCCGTCGTCGAGCGCGTTCGGCGGCGTCGATGTCAACGTCTTCCCGGAAGCGATGATCAAGGGGATCGAAACCGTCACCGGCGGCGCTTCGGCGGCCTACGGGACCGATGCCGTAGCGGGGGTGACGAACTTCCTGCTCGATACCGAGTTCGACGGGCTGCAGGCCACCCTGCAGGGCGGCATCACCTCGCGCGGCGACGCCAAAAACTGGCAGGGCGACTTGGCTTTCGGAACCAAGATCGGCGACCGCGGCCATATCCTGCTGGCCGGCTCGCGCGCGGAACAGGACGGCGTGCACAACTACGAAGGGCGCGACTGGTATCGGAGCGTGGGCGCTCTGCAACTGAACGGCATCTGGACCGATTATGCCGGGGTGCATTCGTCGCACGGCAGCTTCGACGGCGTCATCACTTCGTCGAACTCGCTGCTCAACGGGCTCAAGTTCGACCGCAACGGCCAGACATCGCCCTTCGTGCTCGGCTCGCCCTCGACGGGTGCTATCGGCACGAGCGGTGCACGGACGGTGGGCGGTGACGGCGACGACCTCGGCGCAGAGGTCAACACGATCTATCCCGACACCGATCGCTACTCGATCTTCGCTTATGCAGACTACGAGGTGAGCAACGGCCTCACCGTCTTCGCGCAGTATGTCCGCGGCTACAATCACCAGTTCCAGTACAACACCCCGCGCGGCTATTTCCTCGGCAATCCGCAGGGCACGGTCACGATCTACAGCGGCAATCCCTACCTGCCCGCGAACGTCCAGCAGATCATGACCGCCAACAACATCGCGTCGTTCAACCTGCGGCGGGTGGGCAGCATCGAGGACATCGGGCAGTCCTACTTCGAAGACAAGACGACCCAGAACGTCGGCACCGTGGGCTTCAACGCTGAGATCGGCGGCGACGGATTCTTCCGCGGCTGGAACGTCGACGCCTACTACCAGTACGGCCGCAGCCGCCGCGTGTGGGACCAGTACGCCATTCGTCTCGACCGGATCTACGCGGCGCTCGACGCCGTTCGCGATTCCAGCGGGAACACCGTTTGCCGCGTCTCCACCTTCGCCGCAGGGGCCGCCGCCTTCCCCGGCTGCCAGCCGCTCAACCTGTTCGGGCGCGGCCATGCGTCGGCCGGGGCAGTCGACTACGTGCTCGGCAACGATGTCGGCCAGCACGTCGACACCCCGCTCTACTTTGCAAACCTCGGCTATACCGGCGACCGGCTTGTCTACGACGCGGTGGCACCGAAGCGGAACCTGACGACCTTCGAACAGCACCTCGCGGAGCTGTCCGCGCACGGCGACCTGTTCGACAATTGGGCCGGCCCCGTGTCCCTCGCGTTCGGCGGCTCCTACCGCCAGGAATCGATCTACCAGGTCGTGCAGGACACGACCAACCAGGCATCCGACTTCGACACCAGACCGTTCAAGGTAGTGAAGTGCGACAGCGCCACGCTCGGGCTGCGCGGCGTTCCCGTCGGCGACTGCGCCAACAATGCGGTCGGATTCCAGTTCTCGAAGGTGTCGAACATTCAGGGCAGCTCCAAGGTCAAGGAAGGCTTTGCAGAGCTCCTGTTCCCGCTGCTCAAGGATCAGCCGTGGATGCAGTCGGCAGTGATCAATGCCGCAGGGCGCTGGGCCAACTACTCGGGCGCAGGCGACATCTGGGCGTACAAGGTCGGCCTCGATCTCTCGTTCACCGACGAAGTCCGTCTGCGCGGCACCTACTCACGCGACGTGCGCGCCGGAAACTTGTCCGAGCGCTTCGACAAGACAGGCGGCGCCGCGAACGTCGATGACCCGCGCACGCCGGCACAGGAATCCATTGCCGTCACCACGTTCAGCGGCGGCAACCCGAACATCAAGCCGGAGAGGGCCGACACGTTCACCGCGGGCGCCGTGTTCCGGCCGGACGCCATCCCCGGGTTCTCGGCTTCGATCGACTGGTATCTGGTGACGATCAAGGACGCGATCGGCCGGGTCGGGCTCAACGAAGTGCTTCGGCGCTGCCTGGTCGATCAGGAGCAGCAGTTCTGCGATCTCGTCACACTGGTCAACAACGTCCCGACCAATGTCGGCGACCAGTTCGTGAACGTCGCCCAGTCCAAGGTCGAAGGCATCGATGCCGAGTTCGCCTACCGGACCGATCTCAGCTTGATCGGCGGCGAGGAATCGCTCGCGGCGCGTGTGTTCGGCGCGTGGCTGCTTGAACGGAGCGACACCGGCGCACCCACGCCGACCGCGCCCAACGGCGTGACCACCCGCTTCGACGGCATTACCGGGCTTGCCCCGGACACCGGTGCAGCCGGGCTCTTCCCGAAGTTCAAGGCCACCGGCAATCTTACCTACCGCAATGGGCCGTTCACCGCGTTCTTCCAGGGCCGCTGGATCGACTCCGGCAGGCGCGTGCGCCTCCTTGGCGGGCAGCCTGCGCGCGAGGGGATCAACATCGCCGACAACTCGGTCCCATCGGTGTTCTATCTCGATGCCCGGCTGAGTTACGATCTCGAGATCGCGGGTACGGATGTCCAGCTGTTCGTCTCGGGCACCAACCTGCTCGACCGGGATCCGCCGGTCACCGGCGCGTTCCCCGTGAGCCTGATCTCCTATGCCCAGCAGGCCAATACCGGCCTGTTCGACGTACTCGGCCAGCGCTTCACGGCCGGCGTCAAGGTACGGATGTAATCGGGACTGGAAGTTGCGGCACTTGCCGGGTCATTAGGTGCTCCAGGCCCGGCAGGTGCCCAAACGGGCGGCCCCGTACTGGCGCAAGAGCAGGCGGGGTCGCCCAAATTTCCCAACCGGAGGGACGCATCAGAGCATGACTTACAGCATGAATGGCCTGCGGCTGACGCGCCGCAACGCGCTCGTCGGGGCGCTCGGCGCGGCCGCCCTGGCCGCCACCGCCCGCCCCGGTATGGCCCGCGACGCTGAGCGCAAGCCGAACATTCTCTTCATCATGGCCGACGACCTCGGATACGCGGATCTGTCGTGCTACGGCCGCAAGGAATACGAAACCCCAGTGCTAGACCGCCTCGCGGCAGAGGGCATGATGTTCATGCAGGCTTACGCCAACAGCGCGGTCTGCACGGCCACGCGCGTCGGGCTGATCACGGGGCGCTACCAGTACAGGCTGAAGGTCGGGCTGCAGGAGCCGCTCGGCACCGCCGACATCGGTCTGCCCGGTGCCGACGAGAACCCGACAATGCCGTCGCTGATGCGGGCGGCGGGCTATCGCACCTCGCTGATCGGCAAGTGGCACATGGGCTCGCTGCCGAAGTATGGCCCGCTCAAGAGTGGCTACGACGAGTTCTGGGGCCTCTACGGCGGCGGCGTCGACTATTATCGCCACGATTTCGGCGGCAATCCCGACCTGTGGGACGGCGAGACCAAGGTCGAGCAAGCCGGGTACATGACCGACCTTATGGCCGACCGCACGATCACGACGCTCGAACGCCGCGCGGCCGACCGGAGGCCGTTCTTTATCAGCCTCCATTTCACGGCCCCGCACTGGCCGTGGGAAGGCCCGGACGCCGAGGGCAAGGCCGAATCCGAGCGTCTCGCCGCAGGCAACCTGATGCACTACGACGGCGGTACAATGGCGACCTACGCGGCGATGATGCGCTCGCTCGATGCGAACATCGGCCGGGTGCTGGCGCGGCTGGGCGAACTTGGCCTCGAGCAGGATACTATCGTCGCATTCACCAGCGATAATGGCGGCGAACGCTTCTCGGACACCTGGCCGTTCACCGGCCGCAAGACCGAATTGCTGGAGGGCGGGCTGCGCATTCCCGCGATCGTGCGCTGGCCGGGAGTGGTCGCTCCCGGAACGAAGAGCGATGCGCAGATCATTTCGATGGACTGGCTGCCGACTTTCGTCGCCGCGGGTGGTGGCCGGCTCGACGCTTCCTCTCCGCCTGACGGCATCGACATCGCTGCCGCGCTGCATGGCGAACCCTTGGCTGAGCGAACCTTGTTCTGGCGCTTCGGCAGCAAGAGCCAGAAGGCAGCGCGGCGCGGCGACTACAAGTACCTGTCGATCAACGGCAACGAGTTTCTGTTCGACGTGATCCGTGACCCGCTCGAGCGCGGTAACCTCAAGGCGCGGATGCCCGATCGCTTCGCCGAACTGAAGGCCGCATGGGAAGCGTGGGACGCGCAGATGTTGCACGATCCCACCGCCGTCAGCGCCGGTACGTCGCCTTCGCTGGTGCCAGATCGATATGCCCCAGCTGCGGCGGCGACACCTGCCCCCTAAGTCGCGGCGGCGAGCGGCTAGCGGCAGGCTCATCCATTCCGCCTGGGGGGAGCGGGAGGGGGCGGGTGTCCGGCAGTCCCGGATGCCCGCCCTTTTGGGAACTGCTTCAGTAGTGGCCTTCCAGCGTGGGCTGCGGATTGTGCGGTACGAGAATCATCGTGTCGCCTTCCATCCGCATTGAGGCGAGGCGCGAGAGAAAGTTCATGCCGAGCACGTTGGTCGGGCCGAGGCCGGGCGCGATCACGGCGTCGAGCCCGCGCGCAACCACGTTGCCGAAGCGCAGTTCGTCGATCGTCGTCAGTTGCGCGGCGACCGAGCCGTTGGCCGTCTGCATCCGCACGGGCAGCCCCGCGTCGCGCGCTTCGAGGCCGATCGACGTTGCAGTCTCAGCCGAAACCGCGGTCAGGGTTGCGCCGGTGTCGATAAGGAAGTCGGCCGGCCGGCCGTTGACCTGCGCGCGCAACCAGTAGTGCCCGTCGGCGCCGCGGCGCAGGCGAGTTTCCCCGCCTTCGACGACCTGTTCCGGCAGGCCGATCTCGGGCACCGCCAGCTCGAAGCGCGGGTCCATTCGCGACAGCTGCAGCACGACCAAGACGAGAATGCCCATCAGCCCGAAGGTGCTCACCCCGCGCAGGAAGCGACCGAGCTCTGGCGCCGGACGGATAAGCAGCGAGCCAATCACGCTCAGCAGCATTGCTCCGAGCGCCGCCATCAGCAGGCCCGACTTGGGTACCTGATGAATACTCTGAGCCAGCTGATCCCAGATCGGAGCGAGGTCCATCGCGGTTATATAGGCCGACCTGGCTTGCTTTGCGATGAGCGGGTCACGCCGGACCTGGCGGTCGGCCGAACGCCGGCCTTTGGTCGATCACCAGCTCATCGGGCCAGTCGAGCAGGCGCGCGGCGGCATTGAAGGTCGAGTGCAGAAACCGCTGCAGCTCGGCGTCGGGATCGGCGGCGGCGCGTACCTGCGCATAGGGCAGCACGAATTCGCCAAGGTCGCCGTGCCAGAAGGCGGCGGACGGCTCTACCGTCTGTCCGGCGAACCCCTGCGGCGTCGGATAGGCGTAGGCATAGAACGCCGCCTCGTCGAACCCGCCCCCGCCCGGCCAGAACCCGGCGCTTATCACTTCGTGGCTGTAAGCCTCGCGCGTCACCACATCGGGCAGGTTGGGGATGCCGCCCGGATGGATCGGCGCCGACCGCCCCGAGAAGCGCGTCACCGCGAGGTCGAAGCTGCCCCAGAACAGATGGCTCGGTGAGGACTTGCCGCGATAGAGCGAGCGAAACGCGGTGAGATTGCGGTCGGCACAAAGCAAGGCGCCGTGCAGGCGCCGCGCCGCGTCTGGGTCCCATTGGCGCGGACGGTCATCCTCGGCGAACGCCACTGGATCGGGGATCTCGTTCGGCGCCCCGCGCAGCGGGGCCGGCAGTCCGAGTTCTCCCAGCAGCGCCGACAGGGCCGCATGAACCTGGGCCACGCTCTTGCCGGCTACCGGCAGCGCCGACTGCGCGCCATCGCTGCAGGCGACCACGATGGCCCCGTCAAGGAAGTCGAGCTCGACCGAGAAATGCCGGCCGTCTGCCGGCAGGCTGCGCGTCACCGCGCCGACGGGGGTCATTCGCAGAGTCACGTGCCAGGCGTGATTGACCCAGGGGTGCAGTCGCAGCGGCAGCTTGCCGATCAGTTGCAGCAACAGGTGCAGGGTCTCGATCGTGCCCCTGTCGGCAACGTAGTCGAGCTTCGGCCAGCCGCTCACGGGGCGTTCCGCGAGCGTGTGGCCTCCGCGAGGACGAGCGAAAAGCGCTGCTCGGAGTCGAGCCAGCGTTCGAGCGGAGTCCAGCCGCCGGCGAGCAGCAGCGTGTACTGGCTGCGACGATCGAACTTGTGGCAATTCTCGGTGTGTATCGTCTCGCCGCGGGCGAGGGAGAAGGCGTGGCCGGAGACCTCGAACGCGATCGGTTCGACGGCCTCGAGGTGCATCTCGATCCGAGCGTAAGTGTCGTTCCACCGCGCAGCGTGGTGCAGCTTGTCGATCGGGATCGTGCCGCCGAGTTCGCGGTTGATGCGCCGCGCGAGGTTGAGGTTGAAGGCTGCGGTCACGCCCTCGGTGTCGTCGTATGCCGGTTTGAGAACGGCGATGTCCTTGACGAGGTCCATGCCAATCAGCAGCAATGAGTCTCCACCGAGCGTCTCGCGCATCGACCGCAACAGGTCGACGGCGGTGCGCGCAACCATGTTGCCGATTGTCGATCCGGGGAAGAAGCCGAGCTTGGGCAACCCCTCCACTTCGTTCGGCAAATGCACCGGCTTCATGAAGTCGGCCTCGACCGGATAAACCGGCAGGTGGGGGAACTTTGTCGCCAGGTCGGCAGCCGCGGCGCGAAGGAAATCGCCCGAGATGTCGAGTGGCACGTAGCCGGCGGGCTCTATGCAGCCGAGCACGAGCGGAGTCTTGACCGAGGAACCGGAACCGAACTCCACGACCACCCGCCCCGGCGCGATGAGACGCCGAAAGTCGTCGCAGCGCTCGGTCAGGATCTCGGTCTCCGCGCGTGTGAGATAGTACTCGGGAAGCCGGGTGATCTCCTCGAACAGCTCCGAGCCGGCATCGTCGTAGAGCCAGCGTGCGGGAACCGCCTTCGGCTCCTGCGCCAGGCCCTCGAGCACATCCGCGCGGAAGGCGCGGTCGACGCCGTCCTCGTCGAGCTCGACTAGCGCGATTCCGCTCTGCGCTCCCATCACAGGTCCCTTGCCAGCCGCACGCCGGTGAACTGCCAGCGTTGCTGCGGATAGAAGAAGTTGCGGTAGCTGGCGCGCGAATGGCCGCGGACCGTCGCGCAACTGGCGCCCTTGAGTACCCATTGGCCGGCCATGAACTTGCCGTTGTATTCACCTACCGCGCCCTTTGCCGGGGCGAAGCGCGGGTATGGCAGGTAGGCCGACCGCGTGAACTGCCAGCAATCGCCGAACAGCGAAGCGGTGCCGGCCGGCAGCGGCGACGTCGCCGCGTCCAGCTGATTGCCCGCGGCGGAATCGTGCCCCTGGCCGATCGCTTCCCATTCGAATTCGGTCGGCAGTCGCGCGCCGGCCCAGCTCGCGAAGGCGTCGGCCTCGTAATACGAAATATGGGACACCGGTGCGTGCGGATCACGCCGCTGCCAGCCCGCATGGGTGAAATGCTCGTCGCCACGCCAGTAAAGCGGCGCGCAGACGCCGGAGCGTCTGACCCAGTCCAAGCCGTCGGACAGCCACAGGCCAGCGGCACGATATCCGCCGTCGTCGATGAATTGCTGCCACTCGTCGTTCGTCGCCAGCCTCGCGGCGAGCGCGAACGGCTCGAGCAGGACGCGATGCGCGGGACCTTCGTTGTCGAACGCAAAGCGTTCGCCCTGGTGGCCGATCAGCGCAATGCCTCCCGGATGCTCGTACCAGTCGACTCCGGGACCGGCCGCGGGCCGGTTCGCGATCCCGTCCCACATCGCAGGACCGAGCGGGTTGTGGAACAAGGCATGCTTGATGTCGGTCAACAGCAATTCCTGATGCTGCTGCTCATGCGCGATGCCCAGCTCGATCAGTGCTTCATGGGCCGGATCGCGCAGAAGCGCGGTCATCGCCTCGTCGACGTGAACACGCCAGCCGAGAATTTCGGCCAGCGTCGGCCGTGAAAGCATCCCGCGACGGGCGCGCATCAGGCGTTCGCCCTCGGCTTCGTAATACGAATTGAACAGGAATGGCCAACGTTCGTCGTAAAGCCGGTAGCCGGGCAGGCCGTCACGCAGGAGGAAGGTCTCGAAGAACCAGGTGGTGTGCGCCAGGTGCCACTTTGCCGGCGAGGCATCCGCCATCGACTGCAGCGTCGCGTCGGCATCGCTGAGCGGAGCGGCGAGCGCTTCGCTCAGGCGCCGGGTCGCGGCGTAGCGTTCGGCAAGAGGCCGCACGCCGACGGCACGCTGGTCGAGCCGTGCTTGGGGCTTGGCTTCGGGCAAGTTGACCTCCCTGGCCTCCATGTGCGCGAAGATGGCGCAGAAAGGCTGCGAAGAAAAGTCAGTTGGGCCCGATTTGTTCCTGTTCCGCGTCAGGCCGCGCGGCGGACCTGATTGCGGCCGGCCTCCTTGGCCTCGTAGAGCGCGGCGTCCGCGCGGGCGAGCAGGAGTTCGGGCGTGTCCCCCGGACGGCAGGCGGCAAGGCCGACGCTGATCGTCGCCACGGGCAGCCCGGCGGGTCCGTCGCCCGCGGCAACGGCGCGGCGCAGCCGTTCGGCGAGCGCCCTCGCCCGGCGGGCGTCAAGCCCCGACAGCAGGCAGACGAATTCCTCGCCGCCGATCCGTCCGACCAGGTCTTCTGCGCGAATTTCGGCCCGCGCGACCCGCGCGACCTGCTTGAGCACCTGGTCTCCCGTCTGGTGGCCGTAGGTGTCGTTGACGGCCTTGAAATGGTCGATGTCGAACAGCAGCATCGTCAGCGGCTCGCTCTCTTCGAGCGAAGCCGGCAGCAGCTGGGCGAGCCAGTCGAACGTGGCGCGACGATTGGCGAGGCCGGTGAGCGAATCGGTGTTGGCCAGCTTCTGCGCTTCAGCGGCAAGCGCGATAGCCCGCTCGCGCGCCTGGCGCAGCGCCTGTTCACGCTGAACCTGCTCGGTCACGTCCATTGCCACCGCGAACAGCGCAACGCGGTGGCCGTTCGCATCGAACTCGTTGAACACGTTCATTTTCAGAATGCGCTCGCCGCCGCCCGGCAGCAGGACTGTGCAGTCGAAGGTATATGGGATGCGGGTGTCGCGATGCTCGACAAACCTGGCAAACAGCGCATCGCCCCGGTCAGGCAGCAGGTCGCGGATGTCGCCCGGATCGGGGGCCAGATCCGGCGAAAGGCCGTTGAGCACGAGCATCTGCTCGGACCAGTCCTGTTCCCCGGTGACCAGATTGTAGCGCCAGCGGCCGATTCCGGCGAGCGTCTTGGCGAGGTTCAGGATGGTCAGATTGTCGTGCAGCGCGGCGTTCTGCTCGCGCAATTGCGCTTCGAGCCGGTCGCGCTTGAGAAGGATCGCGGCGATCGGCATCGCCGCCGCCAGCATCAGCACCATCAGGCCTTGCAGCACCAAGCCCGCAGAAAACGGCTCCATGCCGAGTGCCGCGGCGGGGCTCCGCCCGCCGGTGCTCGCAAGGGTACCCGCAACGCCATAGGCGACCACCCCGAACGCCGCCGCCAGCTGGCCGTAACGGATGACTGCAAAGACCACGGCGACGACCAGCACTGGCAACAAGACCGGCAGCAGGACCGATGCCGGGCTCACGAACACGAACGCGCTGAGCGCAAAAAGCGCCGCTACGGTCAGCGCGAAACCCCGTTGGCCATCGGCCTGGCGGAAACGCACGACGTGGTCGCCGAACCCGAGCCGCTGGCGCAGGTAAAGCAGCAGCGGCGTGCCAGTCAGGATCCCGAGCACCGACGCCAGGAACCACCACGCGAGCTCCGGCAAGCTGTGCACCGCACGGAACGGGAATGCGAGCAAGGCGCTGGCGAAGCTGCCGGCAATCGCCGCGGCGAAGAGGCCCGCGATGCGGCGGAACGTGATCGGCGTGTCGTTGCGCACCACGACCTTGAGGCCGATCGCCGCCGAGATCGTGGCTTCGGCAGCGTTGGCCATCGCCAGTCCAAACGCCCTCATGAAGGGCACGCCGTAGACAATGGACGTCGCCACCTGAGCCGCGGCCAGAATCGTCAGCACGAGCCACCAGTTGCGCCGCGGCGTCGCATAGAGAGCCGCGACGGAAACGGCGCTCGGCAGCCAGATGAGGAGCACGGCCTCGCCCTGGTCGCGCAGCTGCATCGAGGCGCTCGCGAGCGCGCTCCACAGCAACGCCGCGACCACCGGGCCGCGCAGCGCGGCCAGCCGGTCCCCTCGAATCTCCAGCCCCATGCGCGGGTGGTTAAACGACTGTGGTTAAGCGATCGCTTAGCTGAACACGAAAAGAGTGCAGCCTATTAAGGGCCTCAGGCGGCGTGCTTCTGGCGTTCAGTCAACTCGAGGTTAAGCATCTCGGCGAGCAGAAACGAAAGCTCGAGCGACTGCGCCGCGTTGAGCCGCGGGTCGCAATGCGTGTGATAGCGATCGGCCAGACCCTCGTCAGTGATCGCGACCGCGCCGCCGGTGCACTCGGTGACGTCCTGCCCCGTCATCTCGACGTGGATGCCGCCCGCGTGCGTGCCTTCCGCGCGATGCACGGCGAAGAAGCCCTTCACTTCCGAGAGGATGCGGTCGAACGGGCGGGTCTTGTAGCCGCTTTCGGTCTTGATGACGTTGCCGTGCATCGGATCGCAGCTCCACACCACCGGATGGCCTTCGCGCTGCACCGCACGGACGAGCCGCGGCAAGCCAGCTTCGACCTTGTCGTTGCCGAAGCGGCTGATGAGCGTGATGCGCCCAGGCTCGCGAGCGGGATTGAGCGTGTCGAGCAGGCCGATCAGCGCGTCGGGCTCGAGGCTCGGCCCGCACTTCATCCCGATCGGGTTGCCGACGCCGCGCAGGAATTCGACGTGCGCGCTGCCCTCGAAGCGCGTGCGGTCGCCGATCCACAGCATATGCGCGCTGGTGTCGTACCATTGCCCGGTCAGCGAATCCTGCCGCGTCAGCGCCTCCTCGTAGGGCAGCAGCAGCGCCTCGTGGCTGGTGTAGAAGCTGGTGCTCTTGAGCTGCGGCACGGTCTCGGGGTCGACCCCGCAAGCTTCCATGAAATCGAGCGCCTCGCCGATGCGGTCGGCGACGTCCTTGAACCGCTCGGCCCACGGGCTGCGGCCCATGAAGTCGAGCGTCCACTGGTGCACCTGGCGCAAGTTGGCGTAGCCGCCGCTGGCGAAAGCGCGCAGGAGGTTGAGCGTCGCTGCCGACTGGCTGTAGGCGCGGATCATCCGCATCGGGTCATTGCGGCGCCCGGCTTCGTCGAACTCGATGGCGTTGACGTTGTCGCCGAGGTAGCTCGGCAGAGTCACGTCGCCAATCGTTTCGGTCGGCGAGCTGCGCGGCTTGGCGAATTGACCGGCCATCCGCCCGACCTTCACCACCGGCAGCTTACTGGCGAAGGTCAGCACCACCGCCATCTGCAGCAGCACGCGAAAGGTGTCGCGGATGTTGTTCGGATGGAACTCGGCGAAGCTTTCGGCGCAATCGCCGCCCTGAAGCAGGAAACCCTTCCCGGCTGCGACCTCGGCGAGCGAAGCCATGAGCGCGCGCGCCTCCCCGGCGAACACCAGCGGAGGGAAGTTGCTCAGAGTCGCCTCTGCCTCGGCCAAGGCCGCGGGGTCCTCGTACAGCGGCAAGTGCTTCGCCTCGAAGCGTTTCCAGCCGTCGGGAGTCCAGTTCTTAGCCACGTCAAAATTCCAAATTCTGGGAGGGCCGCGCCCCTACTCCTCGGGGGAGCGGGGCGCAAATGTTACTTCGGTTATCGTTTCAGCAACAACCAGGCGCAGAACCGATCATCGTCCGCCGTTGGCGCCGCCTGCCTCGGGCAGCACCGCCACCCGGTAACCGTCCCGAGCGCCGAGATAGCGCGCGGCCAGCGCGCGCATTTCCTCGGGCGTCACCTGCGTGTAGTCGCTCATCAACGTAGGCAGGGCGACCAGCAGATTGCGGTCGAGCGTCGCTCCCTGGAGCTGGTTGAGCCAGAACGTGTGCCCGGTCTGCAGCCGTTGCAGCAGCTGCCGCATCGGCTCGGTCACGCGGGCGAGCTCATCTTTGGTCGGGCCGTTGGCTGCGAGATCCCCGGCGATCTTCTCGGCTTCCTCGAAGAATGCCGGAACCTGCTCGGGCGGCAGCTGGGCAAGCGCCAGCAGGTTGCCGCCGCTATCGCTGTCGAGCGGCCAGGTCGAGCCGACATAGGGCGAATAGCTCGCCCCGAGCCGCTCGCGCATCGCGTCGAGCAGGCGGTTCGAGAAAAGCTGCGCCAGTACCTCGAGCTTGCGGCTTTGCGACAGCGCCTCCGAGCCGCCGCCGGTCGGCCAGGCGATCGCCGCAGCAGCCTGATCCGCTTCACCGTGATGCGTCAGCACGAGCGGCGTCGCGTTGGCCATGGGGAAGCGGGAGAAGGGCGCGGCCGCGGGTGGCACCTCGCGCGGAGGCAGCGCACCGAACGTGCGTGACAGCGCCTCGACGACGGCTTCGCGGTCGAAATCGCCGAACACATCCACTTCCACCGGGCCTTCGGCTAGCAGTCGCGACCAAACCCGTTTGAACTCCTCGGTTGTCGCTTGCCGCAGCGCCTCCGGACTCGGCGTGGCGAAGCGCGGATCGCGCCCGCGCAGCAGCCAGTCGAGGTCGCGGTTCACCAAGCCCTCGGGACTGCCTGCATAGCTGTCATACGCGAGGAGCGCGCTGGCTTTGGCGCGCTCGACCGGTTGCGGGTCCCATCGGGGCGACGCGAGCTTTTCGGCGAAAAGATAGAGCTGGTCGGCCACGTCTTCGGCACGGGTCAGGCCTTCGAAGACGAAGCTGCCGTCCTCGATCTGGAAATTGAAGGTCAGCTTGCGCCCGGCGGCGAGGAGCTCGAGCTGGCTCTGGTCGAGCGGGCCGACGCCCGAGCCGACGAGCGCCAGCTGCCCAAGCATCGCGTAGACCGCCTCGTCCGGCGCAAGGCCCTCACGCCCGTTGCCGAAGCGTACCCGCACTGTCGCGCGGCCCGGCTCGTTGTCGGTCGGCCACAGCAGAGCGCGCACCCCATTGGCGAACTCGACCTTTTCGACATCGCCGTTCTCGAACACGCCGAGGGGCTCGCGCAGGGTCGGCTCGACGGGCTCGCCCACCGGCGGCAGGTCGGCGAAATTCACCGATGCCAACTCGGTGCGAGCATTGCCGTCGCGCTCGGCCGGCGCCAGCATGGCCAGGCGCAATGCACTCGCATCGGCTTCGCCAGCCTGGGGCGTCAGCAGCAGCGCGCGCACGACGTCGCCGGCGAACAAGGCCCGGGTGTGCTCGTGAATGGCCTGCGGCGTGAAGCGGTCGCGCATCGTGCGGAATACCTGCAGCACGGTTTCGGGCGAGGCGACGGCCTCGCGGATGTCGACCGCATTGACGATGTCGTCGGCCAGCTTGGAACCCGACTGGATCCGGCTCTGCTCCACGAGGTTGGCAAAGATCACGTCATATTCGGCGAGTTCGCGGTCGATCTCTGCCTGGCTCGGCGCCTCGGCCAAGGCGTCGGCGATTACCGCGCGCACCTCCGCGAGCGGAGTCTTCCAGTCCTCGGTCAGGGGAGCGAAAGCGACGTAAGTCGCATCGGCCGAGCGGCTGGTCTTGTCCTGCTGCACCTGGGCGTAGAGGAAGTTTCCCCCGGCCCGGGCTCGCGCTTCGAGACGGCGGTTGAGGATCGCTTCGGCGATCGAATCGATCAGCAGCCCGCGATTGTATTCGAGGTTGTCTGTCACCTGATGCCACGGGCGCAGGACGGCATATGTCACGCCGCGCGGCTGGCTCGACTCGACCACGACCTTGACGTCCCCCACCGGGTTGGCCCGATTGGCACCGGGCGGGGCCGCCGGATCGCCAAAATCGGGCTCGGGGGTCGACGGCCCGGCGACTTGCCAACCGCCGAAGTACTTCTCGACCAAGGCAGCGAGGTGCGCCGCATCGGCGTCGCCGACCACGACGACGGTGGTCTTCTCCGGACGGTACCAGCGTCGGTGAAAATCCTTGACCCCTTCGGATGTCGCAGCTTGCAGCGTCTCCACCTTGCCGATCGGACTGCGCGTGGCGATCCGCTGACCGGCGAAGAAGACTTCGCGCGTGGCTTCGGCAATCCTACGATCGGGGCCGTTGCGTTCACGCCGCTCGGCAAGGACGATCGGCACTTCGGCGGCGACGTTGGCCTGGCTCAGTGTCGGTTCCTGGATCATGCTCGCGAACAGCCGCAGGCTTTCGTCGAGTGTTGCCTCGGTCGCGTTCGGCAAATCGAGCTGGTAGACGGTCTGCGTCGGCGTGGTCTGCGCATTGGTGTCGTTGCCCAGACTGGCGCCCAGCCGCTGGAAGTGCGGGATCGCCTCAGCGTTGCCGAGGTACTTCGACTGGCGAAAGGTGAGGTGCTCGATCAAGTGCGCAAACCCGAGCTCGTTGTCGCGCTCGTGCAGCGATCCGGCGTCGATGCGCACGCGGATCGAAACCTGGCCTGGTGGAACGCCGTTCTCGCGCACCGCATAGCGCACGCCGTTGGGCATCTCGCCGAACAGCCATTGCTTGTCGATGGGTATGTCGGTGCCGCGGTAGATCCACGGATCGTCGGGCTGGGCGTAGCGCGCGGCGCTGGGCGTCTCGACCGGCGCGGTGGCCTTGGGGCTTGCCGGTACGCTCTTGGGCGCCGTGTCGGCCTGTTGCGCCTCGATCGGTAGCGGGGCCAGCAGGAGGAGGGCGGAAATGGCGCCGAGCGCGCGCTGGATGAGCGACATAGGCCCGCAATAGGGGTCGAAGGGATGAAGGGATAGTGAATGATGGGCGGCAGGACTTGTTCCGCAAGCCGCTGCACCGCTTGCTAGCAGGCGCCCTCGTCCCTACATCGCGGCCATGTTCATCGAGACCGAAACCACGCCCAATCCGGCCACGCTCAAGTTCCTGCCGGGCCAGCAGGTGATGCCAGCCGGGACGCGCGACTTCGCCACTCCCGAAGAGGCCGAGGCCAGTCCGCTCGCGCAGGCCCTGTTCGACGCTGGTGAGGTGACTGGCGTGTTCTTCGGCGGCGACTTTGTTTCGGTCACCGCCTCGCCGGGGGCCGACTGGGGCGCACTCAAGCCTCAGGTCGTCGCGGTGCTGCTCGACCACTTCGTCAGCCAGGCGCCGTTGTTCGCTGGCGGCGGTGCCGGCGGCTTCTCGGTCCCGGCCAATGCAGCCGACGAGGATATCGGCGACGATCCCGCCGATGCCGAAATCGTCGAGCAGATCAAGGAACTAATCGAAACGCGGGTGCGCCCGGCGGTCGCCAACGACGGCGGCGACATCCGTTACCGCGGGTTCCGCGACGGGGTGGTCTACCTGGCAATGCAGGGCGCATGCTCGGGCTGCCCGAGCTCGACCGCGACGCTCAAGCACGGCATCGAGGGTCTGCTCAAGCACTACGTCCCCGAGGTCCACGAAGTCCGCGCCGCCTGATGTCGGGCGAGCCTCTCCCGGACCTCGCGCTCGACCAGCTGTTCCGTCAGGCTCGCAGCTTCAACGGCTGGCTCGACCGCGAGATCAGCGGCGTGCAGATCCATCAGATCTGGGAGCTGATGAAGTTCGGCCCGACGTCCGCCAACCAGCTCCCCGCACGCCTCGTCTGGTGCAAATCGCCCGAGGCCAAGGCGCGGCTGGCGCAATCTGCCATGGACAAGAACCAGCCCAAGATCACCACCGCACCGGTCTGCGTGATCGTCGGCATGGACCTCGCGTTTCACGAACAGCTTCCCTGGCTGTTCCCGCACACCGACGCGCGAAGCTGGTTTTCCGGCAGCGAGGACCTGCGCCGCGCGAACGCATTCCGCAATTCGTCGCTACAGGGCGCGTACCTGATGCTAGCCGCCCGGGCGCTCGGGCTTGATTGCGGGCCGATGTCGGGGTTCGACAATGCGGCGGTCGATGCCGAGTTCTTCGCCGACCAGCCAAACGTGAAGTCGAACTTCATCTGCGCGATCGGCTACGGCGACCACGCGAGCATCTTCGCCCGCAGCCCGCGGCCCGAGTTCGACGTTTTCAACCGCGTATTGTAACGCCGCCCGGTGCGGACCCTGGTCATCGACAGCGCGACGGAAGCCTGCTCGGCCGCCCTGTTCGAGGACGGGGTGCTGCTGGCCGGGTCCTTCGAGGTCCTCGGTCGCGGCCATGCCGAGCAGCTCGTGCCCATGGTCGCCGGGCTGCCCGGCAAGGGCCGTGCCGAGCGTGTGGTCGTTTCGCTGGGCCCCGGCAGCTTCACGGGTGTGCGCATCGGGCTCGCCGCGGCGCGGGCGCTGGGATTGGCATGGCGGGCTGAGGTGCTTGGCTACCCAACCCTGGCGCTGGTTGCGGCGATGGCCCGCCGGACGCACCCCGGGCCGATCACGGTGTGCATGTCCGGCGGCCATGGCGAATGGTTCGTGCAGAATTTCGCCGCTAACGGCTACGCGGAAGCCAGTCACGCTTCACTCCCGCCGCAGCAGGCAGCAGATGGCCGACACGAACTCGTGGCCGGCAGCCAGGCCCGCCCCCTTGTTGACCGGCGCGGGCATGGCCAGGCCCTTGTTCTCCTGCCCGACGCGCGCTCATTCCCACTGCTACCCGAGAACCTGCTCACCACCAGCCTGGCCCCGCTCTACGGCCGCCCGCCCGACGCGCGGCTCCCGGCCGGATGACCGACGACGTCGATCGCATCATGGCGGTGATGGAAGCCGCCTTCGACCCGGCCTTCGGCGAGGCCTGGACCCGCCGCCAGGTCGAAGATTCGCTGGCGTTGCCCGGTACCCACTATCTACTCCTAGGCGCCGACAAGCGCGCCCCCACCGTCGACGCGCCCGCCGCCGGCTTCACCCTTTCCCGCGCAGTCGTTGACGAGGAGGAGTTGTTGCTCATCGCCGTCCGGCCCGAGCTTCGCGGACGCGGGATCGGCGGCGCGCTTCTGGCGCGATTTGTCACCTCGGCCCGCGCGCGAGGCGCTGCCAGGCTGTTCTTGGAAATGCGCGACGGAAATCCCGCGGAAGCACTCTACCGCCGCCACGGCTTCGACAGCATCGGCCGCCGCAGAAACTATTACCGGCGCGGAAACGGGCCGCCGCTGGACGCGATTACGTTCGCGCTCGATTCGCTTTGAGGGCGATACTTTCGAACGCCGCGCTTGATCCGAAGAATACTTGTTCGCTCTTGTAATGGTGTGACGAAAGGCGCACACTTAGCGTCCTCTCCGGAGGCCATAATGCTACCGGCAGTCGCCGGTTAGCGAAAAAGATAACGGGGTGACAAATGGCTACAATCGAAACAGATATGTCCGAAACGCTCATTACGCTGACGTCCGACATCGTCGCAGCGCACGTCAGCAACAACGGTGTCGCTGTCGACGAATTGCCTTTGCTGATTCAAAACGTCTACGGTGCGCTTGCCGGATTGGGCGCCGCACCGCAGGCCGAGGAAAAGCGGGACCCGGCGGTATCGGTCCGTTCGTCGGTGAAATCCGATCACATCGTCTGCCTCGAAGACGGCAAGAAGATGAAGATGCTCAAACGGCACCTGATGACCGATCACGGCCTGACACCGGCCGAATACCGCGCGCGCTGGGGCCTGCCGGCCGACTACCCGATGGTCGCGCCCGACTACGCTGAGAAGCGCCGCATGCTCGCCAAGCAGATCGGCCTCGGCCGCAAGCCCGGCCAGCGGCGCGGGCGCCGAAAGAAGACCGTCTGAGCCGGATCCACCACGGTTGAAATTGCGCCCCGCCCCTTCCATAGTGGCGGGGCGTCATACTTCGGCCAGGGCAGAGAATTGCACCAACCCATCGATCTCGAAGCGCTGTGCGCCGAGCGCGGCCTGCGGATCACCGATCAGCGCCGGGTCATTGCCCGGGTCCTGTCGGAGGCCGAGGACCATCCCGATGTCGAGGAGCTCCACGCCCGCGCTTCGGCCATCGACCCCAAGATCTCGATTGCCACGGTCTACCGCACGGTCCGGTTGTTCGAGGAAGCCGGTATCCTCGACCGGCACGATTTCGGCGACGGCCGCGCGCGCTACGAAGCGGCACCAGAAGCGCATCACGACCACTTGATCGACGTTGAGAGCGGCCGCGTGGTCGAGTTCGTCGACCCCGAGCTCGAAGCCCTGCAGAAAGTGATCGCCGAGAAGCTCGGCTATCGCCTCGTGGACCACCGCATGGAACTCTACGGCGTCCGCATCGACCGCGAGGACTGATCCTGCCCCGTCTCCGACTGCGCAGCGGCGCCCGGTGGTGTGGTGTCGCGCTCGGCTTCATTCTCAGCGTGCCAATCCACGTGATCGTTTCTTCGCTCGGCCGGCGTGAGCTCGTGCCGCCGCTGTTCCTCGGCCTCATGGGGCGAGTGGCTGGCTTGCGGGTGCGCGTCGAGGGGACGCCGCACCCGGGCGCCCTGTTTCTCTCCAACCACGTGAGCTGGCTCGACGTTCTCGCGCTTGCCGGGACGAGCCGCGCGATCTTCGTCGCTCACAGCGGGCTGGCCGGTCACGGAGGCCTGAAATGGCTCTGCGAGCAGAACGACACCGTCTTCATCGCCCGCGAGCGCCGCGGCTCGGTCGCGGCACAGATCGAGCAGGTCCGCGCCGCGCTCGGCACGCGCCCCCTGACGATCTTCCCTGAGGGAACGACCGGCGACGGTACGGCACTCCTGCCCTTCCGCAGCTCGCTCCTCTCGGCGGTCGAGCCGCTGGCCGGCGAGGTGCCGATCCAGCCGGTGGCGCTCGATTACCGCGACGCGCCGGACATTGCCTGGTTCGCCGCCGAGCCCGGCATTGCCAACGTGCGCAAGATCCTGTCGCGGCGCGACCGGGTGGAACTGGTCATCCGCTTCCTCGAACCGCTGTCTGGCGCGGCTCTGGCCGACCGGAAGGCCATGACCGCTGCCGCGCAGGCCGCCATCGCCGAGGCCTTGCGGCTTTAACTCGCCCGGCAAATGGCTTAAGGGCGCGACCCCATGCGACAGAGCGGTTCTCCCAAGACCTTCCGGGTCAAGAGCTTCGGCTGCCAGATGAACGTCTACGACGGCGAACGCATGGCCGAGTTGCTGTCGGGAAAGGGTCTGCACGCGGCATCCGAAGGCGAAGAAGCCGATCTCGTCGTGCTCAACACCTGCCATATCCGCGAGAAGGCGGCGGAGAAGGTCTATTCGGACATCGGCCGGCTCGTGAAGGCAGGCGGCGACATGCCGCCAATGATCGCCGTCGCCGGGTGCGTGGCCCAGGCCGAGGGCGAGGAAATCATGCACCGTGCCCCGGCGGTCGGCCTGGTCGTGGGCCCGCAGGCCTATCATCGGCTGCCCGAGATGATCGACCGTGCGGCGCGCGGTGAACGCGCGACCGATACCGATATGCCCGCCGACGCCAAGTTCGCGTTGTTGCCCGCGCGGCGCAATGTCGGCCCGAGCGCGTTTCTGACGATCCAGGAGGGATGCGACAAGTTCTGCACCTACTGCGTGGTGCCCTACACGCGAGGCAGGGAGATCTCCCGGCCGTTCGGTGACTTGCTGCGCGAAGCCGAGACTCTGGTCGAGCATGGCGCGCGCGAGATCACGTTGCTCGGCCAGAACGTGAACGCATGGTGCGGCGCGGATGCCAAGGGCCGGCCGGTCGGCTTCGATGGTCTGATAAGGGAACTCGCCAAGCTCAAGGAATTGCGGCGTATTCGCTACACCACGAGCCATCCCAACGACGTCACCGATGGCCTGATCGAGGTCCATGCGGACGAGCGCAAACTGATGCCTTACCTGCACCTACCGGTGCAGAGCGGCAGCAACCGGGTGCTCAGAGCCATGAACCGCAGCCACACGGCTGAGAGCTATCTCAGGCTGCTCGATCGCTTCCGCGCCGCGCGGCCCGACATCGCGCTCAGCGGCGACTTCATCGTCGGGTTTCCCGGCGAGACCGAAGCTGAGTTCGAAGAGACGCTGCAGCTGATCGACGCGGTAGGCTACGCCCAGGCCTTCAGCTTCAAGTATTCGCCCCGCCCCGGCACCCCCGCGGCAGCCATGGACGGCCAGCTGCCGCGCGAAGTGATGGACGAGCGGCTCCAGCGCCTCCAGGCCGCGCTCAACCGCGACCAGCTCGCCTTCAACGAGGCCTCGGTCGGCAAGCGCTGCACCGTGCTCGTCGAGCGCCGCGGCAGGAAGGCCGGCCAGTGGCTCGGCAAGTCGCCGTGGCTACAGTCGGTCCACTTCGAGGGCCCCAATGCCGACGTGACGGCGATCGGCGACCTCATCGAGGTCGAGCTCTGCGAAGCCGGCCCGAATTCGCTCCACGGTCAGGTGCTGCAACCCGTCGCCGCCTGAGCGTTTTGAGGCAAATCGGTGACTTTCCACCGCGGAGCGCGGCCCACCGGCTTGCGTCGTCCGTGGGCCACCCTATTTTCCCACTCGTAGCCCGAAAGGAGCGCATGGCCCGCAAGTCCCACCGCATCGACAGCGCGTCGGTGCTCGCCCATCCCGAAGACCGCCGCGATGCCGCGCGGCGTGCCCGAGCGGAAATCCTGTTCGACGATCAGGCCATGCTGGGACCGCTGTTCGGCGAATTCGACGCCAACCTGGTCCAGCTCGAGAACCGTCTCGGCGTGCTGATAGCGGCACGCGGCAACAAGGTGGTGATCGAAGGTGCGGAGGATGACGTCGCCCGCGCCCGCGAAGTGCTGGTGACGATGCACCAGCGGCTGCTCACCGGGCAGGAGATGGACGCAGGGACGATCGAGTCGCTGATCGCGCTGTCGAACGAGCCGACCCTCGAAGGAATCGTTACAGGCGACACCGGTGGCCCGCCGATCATGATCCGCACGCGGCGCAAGACGATCGTGCCGCGCACGGCGGCGCAGGCGGATTACATGCGGCAGCTCGCCAGCCGCGACATCATCTTCGCCCTCGGCCCGGCGGGCACCGGGAAGACTTATCTCGCCGTCGCCCAGGCCGTGAGCCAGCTGATGACCGGCAGCGTGCAGCGGCTGATCCTCAGCCGGCCGGCGGTCGAAGCGGGCGAGAAGCTCGGCTTCCTGCCCGGCGACATGAAGGAAAAGGTCGATCCCTACCTGCGGCCGCTGTACGACGCGCTCTACGACTGCATGCCGCCCGAGCAGGTCGATCGCCGCCTTGCGTCCGGCGAGATCGAAATCGCCCCGATCGCCTTCATGCGCGGCCGCACGCTCAGCGATGCCTTCGTGATCCTCGACGAAGCGCAGAACACCACGCGCGAGCAGATGAAGATGTTCCTCACCCGCTTCGGCCAGAACAGCCGCATGGTCGTCTGTGGCGACCCGAAGCAAGTCGACATCCCCGGGGGCCAGGGTCAAAGTGGCCTCCACGACGCGGTAGCCCGGCTCGCGGGCGTCGATGGCATCAGCATTGTGCGCTTTGGCGTAGGCGACGTGGTGCGGCATCCGATCGTCGGCCGGATCGTCGAAGCTTACGAAGGCGACGCGTGACCGCTGGCCCAGCGATCGACATCGACATCGGACAACCCTGGCCCGCCGCCGACTGGGAAACGCTCGCCGCGCGCGCTGCAGCGGCTGCTGCGCAGGTGGCGTCCGAACTCGCCAATCCGCGGCTGTCGGCCAGCCTGCTGTTCACCTCCGATGCCGAGATCCGCGAGCTGAACCACAACTGGCGGCGGCGCGACAAGCCGACCAACGTGCTGTCGTTCCCGATGCTCGAGCGCGAGGCCCTGCTTGAGCTGCCGCCCGAAGGCCCGCCCGAGTTGCTCGGCGATATTGCCATCGCCCACGAGACTTGCGCACGCGAAGCGGCCGAAAAGGGCATTGCGCTGGAGCATCATGTCGCCCATCTAATCGTGCACGGCCTGCTGCACCTTGCCGGCTACGACCACGAAATCTCGACCGCCGACGCCGAAGCGATGGAAGCGCTGGAAACGAAGGCGCTTGCGATTTGCGGGATCGCAGACCCATATGGCGATCGCGACGCTTCTTGAGGGGAAAGCACAGGGCAATGCCCGACAATTCCAGACCGGACGGCTCCAGCAACGGAGACGCGGACAGTAAGCGCGGGTTGTGGAGCGCGATCCGCAAGTTCTTCGACGAGGAGAACGAGACTTCGCTGCGCGCGCAGATCGAAGAAGCGATCGACGAGCACGAGGACGAGCAGGCTGCCGGCGACGAGGCCCCGGCGGCAGGAGACCTCTCGCCTGCCGAACTGACCATGTTGCGCAATCTGCTCCATTTCAGCGAGCATGATGCAGACGATGTCGCCATCCCGCGCGGCGAGATCGTCGCCGTCGCCGCCGATGCCTCGTGGGACGAGCTGGTGGCGCAGTTCGCCGAGCATGGCCATTCGCGGCTGCCTGTCTATCGCGACACACTCGACCAGGTGATCGGGATGATGCACATCAAGGACGTGTTCCCGTTCCTCGCCAAGGGCAAGCCGCCACCGGCCGACTGGACCACGCTGATGCGCCAGCCGCTCTATGTGCCGCAGGCGCGCGGTGCGCTCGACGTACTGGCCGACATGCGCGCGCGCCGCGTGCACCTCGCCGTGGTGGTCGACGAATTCTCGGGCACCGACGGTATCATCACCATCGAAGACCTCGTCGAGGAGATCGTCGGCAATATCGAGGACGAACACGACGACGCCCCGGTCGAGCTGGTCGTGCCGATCGGTGACGGCATGTGGGACGCCGATGCCCGCGCCGAGCTCGACGACGTGGCCAAGACCGTCGGCGATCCGCGCATCGCCGAAGTCGAGGAAGCGGTCGACACGCTCGGAGGGCTCGCCTTCGTGCTCGCCGAACAAGTGCCGGCGGTCGGCGCCGTGCTGCATCATCCGAGCGGCTGGTGCATCGAAGTCACCGCCGGAGACCAGACCCACGTAACCCGCCTGAGGCTTCATCAACCTCCGACGCCGGAACTCGCCGAAGAGGGCTGATATGACCGTTCGATGGCGCTTTCCCCAAGCGTCTCGACCCAGTCCTCGACACGAGTTGCATTTTTCTGAACAGTCTCCCGCGATGCGCCGCCTGCCTCCCCTTCGCGCTCTCGAAGCGTTCGTGCGCACCGTGCGCCTCGGCTCGGCCCGCGCGGCGGCGGAGGAGCTCGGCCTGAGCCCCTCGGCGCTGTCGCGCCGCATCGGTAACCTCGAGGAATTCACCGGCAAGAAGCTGTTCTCGCGCACCGGCCAGACGATGCGCCTGACCGACGAGGGTCGTGCGTTCTACGATTCGGTCGCGCCGCACCTCGAGTCACTCGCGGCCGCAGTCGAGGCGCAGTCGGAGAACCTGCAGCTGCTGCGCCTGCGGCTCGGCGTGCTGCCCCTGTTCGGCACCCAGCGGTTGTTCCCCCGCTTGCCGGAACTGCGCCAGCGCCATCCGCGGCTGCACATCGACATCGATACCGGGCCGCACCTGCTCGACCGCGTGGGCGACACGCTCGATGCGGCGATCCTCCTGACGACGGATCCGGGGCCAGGGCTGCACAAGGTCCAGCTCGACCAGAATACCGTGCACGCGATCTGCAGCCGCTCGCTGGCGGACAAGCTCGGGCCGGAGCCGAGCATGGCCGCGCTCAGCGACCAGACGTTCCTGATCCACACCGACATGCCGCTCAGCTTCGACGCGTGGAAGGAAGCGCTCGGCTTCCGCCACCTGCAGCCCGCGGCCATCGATCACTACGATTCCGGCCAGCTGATCCTCGAGGCTGCGGCGCAGGGGCTGGGTGTGGCCATCATGCACGACGACCACATCGCCCGGAACAAGGACCCGCGCCTGGCGAAGCTGTTCGAGGCCCATATCGAGAGCCCGTACAGCTACTGGTTCGTCTGCCGCACGATCGATCTCGAGATGCGGCCGGTGCGGCTGTTCCACGACTGGCTGGTCGAGGCTCGACTCTAGGCGCACTCTTCGGCCAAGATAACGGCAAACAGGTTCAGGAGAGGGGACTAACGATGAGAAGGTCTTTCATGCTGCTCGCCGCCGCGATGGTGGTGGCGATGCCGGGAATGGCGCAGGCGCAGATGCGCGCGCTGAGCGATCCGGTGGTGGGCCACCCTAACCCCGAATCGCTGTTCACCAGCCCCGACCGCAAGCTCAACCGCAACAAGCAGGCGGCGTTGCGCATCCAGCGCGAGCTGCTGAAGTGCCACGAGTGGGCCCGCGCCGGCGAATGGCTGACCGACAAGTACATCCAGCACAATCCGGTCGCCGCGTCGGGTCTGGCAGGCGTGGTCAACTACTTCGTCAACGTCGCCAAGCAACAGCCGGTACGGCCGTGCCCCGCTCTCAGCGCAAGCGACTCGAACGCCGTCGTCGCGGTGATCGCGGAGGGCGACTACGTCACCATCCTGACGCGCCGCGCCGTCCCGTACGCCGACGACCCCAGCCAGAGCTACACCACGACCTGGTTCGACACCTGGCGCTTCGTCGACGGCAAGGCCGACGAGCACTGGGACCCGGCGACGCTGCCGGCCGGTCCGGCGGCTGCCGCCGCCCCGGCGGCGCGCAGCGGTGGCTCGGCGTCGGCCGCGCCCTACATCGGCACCGACGAGGACCGGGCGGCGATCAACGCGCTGATGTGGCGCTACGACCGCTCACTCGATCACTACGACGCCGAAGCCTACGCGGCCAACTTCACCCCCGACGGCGCGTTCGGCCAGACCAAGGGACACGAGGCGCTCAAGAAGATGATCACCGACCTCGTCGCCGGCCAGGACCAGCGCCGTGCTGCCGGCGAGACGATCGGCAAGATGCACCACTTCACGATGAACCAGTGGCTCGAGTTCACCGGCCCGACCACGGCCCGCTATCACTACTATCACCAGACGGTGTTCGGCACCGGCGGGCGGATCGGCAGCCCCACCGCGCCGGTGATGGCGGCCGCCGGCCAGGGCGTGGACGACCTCGTGAAGATCGACGGCAAGTGGTACATCAAGTACCGCAATGTCGCGCCGAGCCGCGAGCAGGAGTAGGCGCTACCCAATCCGAGTGCTGCAGGGGGCGCCGCGAGGCGCCCCCGTTTCGTCTCACCCCACCTTCGCCGTGACGATCTTGCCCGGCTGACGCGGCGGCTCGCCCTTGGGCAGCGCGTCGATGTGCTCCATGCCGCTCTCGACGGTGCCCCAGACGGTGTACTGGCGGTCGAGGAAGCGGGCGTCGTCGAAGCAGATGAAGAACTGGCTGTTGGCGCTGTCGGGCACCTGGGTGCGCGCCATCGAGCAGGTCCCGCGCACGTGCGGCTCGGCGTTGAATTCGGCCTTGAGGTCCGGCTTGTCGCTGCCGCCCGTGCCGGTGCCGGTCGGGTCGCCGCCCTGGGCCATGAAGCCCGGGATCACGCGGTGGAACACGACCCCGTCGTAGAAGCCTTCGTTGGCCAGCTCGGTGATCCGCTCGACGTGGCCCGGCGCAAGGTCGGGGCGCAGCTTGATGACCACGTCGCCGCCCTCCCCGTTGCCGGTGTCGAGGGTGAGGGTGAGCTTGTCGTCGGCCATCTGGTCTCTCCTGTTGGAAAGGGGCGGATATAGGGCGCTGGCGGGCGTTGTCAGCTTGCTTTTGCGCGATACGGGCATAGACGCGGCCAATGGCCGAGCAGGACATCTCCGAGCTGGAACAGGACGCGCCCCGCGAGGAGGGCGCCGAGCTCGACGAGGAGAACCGGCTGAAGGCGCAATTCGTCAATTCCGTGATCGAGGCGCTCGAACAGGGCGACGAAAGCCGCGCTTACGACCTGGTCGAGCCGCTCCACCCGGCCGACATCGCCGACCTGCTCGAACTGCTCAACAGCGAGCAGCGCCGCCAGCTCGCCGCGGCGATCACCGACCTGATGACCCACGAGGTCATCGTCGAGCTCAACGACTACGTCCGCGACGACATGATCGAGGCGCTGGCGCCCGAGGCGGTGGCCGAGATCGCCGAGCGGCTCGACACAGACGACGCGGTGCAGCTGATCGAGGACCTCGAGCCCGAGGACCAGGCGGCGATCCTGGCCGAGATGGAGCCCGAGGACCGCGCGGCGATCGAGAGCGCGCTGTCCTACCCAGAGGAGACCGCCGGCCGCCTGATGCAGCGCGAGCTGGTGGCGGTGCCCGAGCACCTCACCGTCGGCGACCTGATCGACTATCTGCGCGACAACGAGGAACTGACCACCGAGTTCTGGGAAGTGTTCATCGTCGACGCGCGCCATCGCCCGGTCGGCACCTGCCAGCTCAGCTGGATCCTGCGCACCCCGCGGGCGATCCCGCTGGCCGACGTGATGAAGCGCGACCAGACGCTGATCCCGGTGACGATGGACCAGGAGGAAGTCGCCCTCCGGTTCCAGAAGTATGCCCTGATCAGCGCCGCGGTGGTCGACGAGAACGGGCGGCTGGTCGGCCAGATCACCGTCGACGACGTGGTCCACATCATCCAGGAGGAAGCCGGCGAGGACGTCATGCTGCTCAGCGGCGCGGGCGAAGGCGACATCAACGAGCCGATCCGCGAGGCCTACGGCGCGCGCGTCCGCTGGCTGATCGCCAACCTCGTCACCGCCAGCCTCGCCTCGTTCATCATCTCGCGCTTCGAGGACGTGATCGCCCAGCTCGTCACGCTGGCGGTGCTGATGCCGATCGTCGCCGGGATCGGCGGCAACGCCGGCACGCAGACGCTCGCGGTCACCGTGCGCGCGCTGGCCACCAACCAGCTGACCTCGAGCAACACCTGGCGCGCGGTGCGGCGCGAGATCTCGATCGCCCTGCTCAACGGCGCCAGCATCGCGGTGATCATCGCCGCCGTGGTGACGCTGATCTTCGGCGACTGGCACCTCGGCATGGTCATCGGGCTCGCCATGATGGCCAACATCCTCATCGCGGGCATCGCCGGCGTGCTGGTGCCGCTGACCATCGAGCGCTTCCGCGCCGACCCGGCGATCGCCTCGTCGATCTTCGTCACCATGACGACCGATTCGATGGGCTTCCTGGTGTTCCTCGGGCTGGCGGTGGCGACCGGGCTGGTGGGCTGACTCCCAGGAACGGGGGGCGACGAAGGCGACACCCCGTCGCCCTCGGCCAGTCCGATATTTTTCGTTATAAACCAATGTTTTGAATGACGATCCCGCTCAGCATCACAGGGCGACACCGTGCGGAGGGAAAACGCGCGGAGCCGGTCGGGAAATCACGGCTGGAAAGAGCCGAACCGAGGCTAGCCGCCTTTGCGTGCTGTAGGAAAGCGGTTTCGGCAGACCGCCGAGGACGCGCCTTGCCCTGCTCCCATGCCGCCCTATCTTGCCGCCCATGCCGCTCAGCATGACCAAGATCGCCTACCGCTCGGGCAGCCTCGACAACCTACGCCGCTGGGTCGAGGCCGGCCCGGAGGCGCTGATGACCACGCGCTATCTGCCGAGGCGGCACGCGGAGATGATCGGCGGCTCGCTCTACTGGATCATCGAGCACGCAATCGTCGCGCGCAGCGAGATCCTCGGCTTCGAGCAGCGCGAAGACGGCCGCTGGACCATCCGCCTCGCGCCGAAGCTGGTCCTCGTCCACCCCAAGGCCAAGCGCGCGCACCAGGGCTGGCGCTACCTCGAGGAGAAGAACGCGCCGCCCGACCTGGCCGAGGGCGAGGTTGCCAGCGATGCGCTGCCCGGGCGCCTGGTGCGCGAGCTCAACAAGCTGGGGCTGGCCTAGAACGGCTTGATTGCCCGCCGATTGCGGAGCATCTCTCCACACGCGCCGGGAGGGTCGGCCGGCGCGGGGGGAATTCGCGTGACTCCTGCCTTGCTGACCCAGGCCTACTGGCCTGCCGCGCCCGGTGCGGCGGCCGAGGACATGACCATCGGCGACCTGCTGCGCAGCCGCGCGCGGCGCTGGCCGGACGCGGTGGCGCTCGTCGAAATCGGCTACGACGGCGCCGCCCGCCGCAGCTGGACTTACGCGCGATTGCTGGCCGACTGCGAACGGCTCGGGCGCGCGCTCGCCAGCCGCCACCCGGCCGGCGCGCGCGTCGCCATCTACGCCAACAACGTTCCCGAATGGGTCCTGTTCGAGTTCGGCGCGGCGATGGCGGGGCTCGTCGCGGTCACGGTCAACCCCGCCTCGCAGCAACGCGAGCTCGCCTACGTGCTCGCCCAGTCGCGCGCCGAGGCGCTCTATTGCGTCGAGGAGTTCCGCGGCAACCCGCTGGCCGCGATCGCCGCAGAGGCCAGCGCCGGGCTCCCCGCGGTCCGCCACGTCATCGACCTCGCCGATCACGCCGCGCTGTTCGAAGGCGAGGACCGCGGCACGCTGCCACAGGTCCGGCCGGGCGACTTCGCCCAGATCCAGTACACCTCGGGCACGACGGGCTTCCCCAAAGGCGCGCTGCTGCGGCACCACGGGCTGGTGCGCAACGCGGCGGACTTCATGGACCGCCTGGGGATGCGCGCCGGCGACAGCAACACGCAGGTCATGCCGATGTTCCACACCGCCGGGTGCGGGCTCAATTGCCTCGGCGCGATAGCGGTAGGCGCGACGATCCTGTTTCCGCCGGCCTTCGATCCGCAGCTGGTGGCGCGCGTGATCGAGCGCGAGCGCTCGCGGTTCCTGCTCGCCGTCCCGACCATGATCGTGGCCCTGCTGGCCGAAGCAAGGGCCGGCGGCCGCGACCTTGGCTGCATCGACCGGATCGCGTCGGGCGGCTCGATGGTGTTCCCCGACCTCGTCGCCAGCGTCGCCGAGACATTCGGCGCCACGGTCCAGATCATCTACGGCCAGACCGAGAGTTCCCCCGGGATAACCTTCGGCTGCCACGACGATGCCCTTGCCGATCGCATGACGACCGTCGGCCGCGCCCTGCCCGACGTGGAAGTCGCGATCCTCGATCCGGGCACCGGCGAAGTCCTCGCCGTCGGCGAGCAGGGCGAAATCTGCACGCGCGGCTATCACGTGATGGCCGGCTACAACGACGACGCGGACGCCACGGCGAAAGCGATCGACGCCGACGGCTGGCTCCACACGGGCGACCTCGGGCGGATGGATGCGCGCGGCTACGTCTCGGTCACCGGACGCGTGAAGGAGATGATCATCCGTGGGGGCGAGAACCTGTTCCCGGCGGAGATCGAGAACGCGATCGTCGAGCATGAGGACGTAGCCGAGGCGGCCGTGGTCGGCGTGCCGTGCGCCGAGTTCGGCGAGCAGGTCGCCTGCTTCATGCGCGCGAACGGCGCGCGGCGGCCCGATCCCGCCGAGCTGAAGGCCTTCATCCGCGCGCGCCTGTCGCCGCAGAAGACGCCCAGGTACTGGCTATGGGTCGAGGCCTGGCCGCTGACCGGTTCGGGCAAGATCCAGAAATTCAAACTGGCCGAGCAGTTCGCCCGCGGCGAGCACCGGCCGGTGTGAGGGTCGGCGGCGGGCGGGCGCCGGCGCCGACTGGTTAATTTTCCCCCAACACCGCCGCCATCAAGCCGTAACAACGCGCTGTCAGGGGCGCCGCCGTGGCTACGGCGCCGGGAGGCTTTCGCCTGCCGGAGGATTTGCCGACGGGGGGTTGGCGTGATGACGGAGATGCTCGAGGTGCCGGACGACGGCGCCGTGCCGGTGCGCCTGCGCGGTGTCGCGGTCCTGTCCCGCAGGCAGCAGGCAACGGCCATGCTGAAACAGCGGCTGCTGGCCCCGTGGCGCGATGCGCGCCGCTCGATCGCCGCGCGGATCACGCTGGCGGCGATCGGCATGACCGCGCTGCTGGTGGTCATCGGTCTGGCGGTCGGCACGACGATGGTGGGAATCGCCTCGCGGACCGATCGCGAGCAGGTCCTCGGCGAAGCCTCGCTCGCCTCGGCCGAACTGACCGCCAGCATCGCCGACACGCGCTACTACGCCTCGCGCTACGCCGCGACCGGCACCGAAAGCGAGATCGCGCGGGCGCACGCCACGCTCGACCGGGCGAAGGAGCGGCTGGCCAAGACGCGCGAGAGCTCGGTCGGTACCGACGCCGACGCGCTCAAGGCGATGGAATGGCTGCAATACCAGGTCGCCGGCTTCGAAAGCGAGCTCTCGGCGCTCGAACATTCGATCGCGACCTACGGGCCATCGCCGATCGGCGACGGCCTCGCGCGGGCCATCGACCTCAGCGGCGAGCAGCTCGCGCAGCAGGCGCGCGGCGTCGAAAGCACGCTCGGCGCGGTCTCGCAGACCTCGGCCGCCGAGCTGTCGGCGCTCAACCGGCGGCTGACGATCGTCATCATGGCGCTGCTCGCCGCATGCATCGCCATCACCCTCATCGGCGCCCGCTTCCTCGCGCGCACGACCGCCGGCTCGATCCGCGAGATCACCGCGGCGATGAGCAGCCTGGCGAAGGGCGACCGCTCGGTCGCGCTGCCCGGCACCGAGCGGCAGGACGAGATCGGCGAGATGGCGCGCGCGCTGGCGGTGTTCCGCCGCAGCGCGGAAGACCTTGCGCTGTTGCAGGAACAGGCCGCCACGGCCGCGCGGCAGGAGCTGGCGCGCCAGGAATCCGAACATTTGCGCGAGGCGGCCGAGCGCGCGCGCAAGGCGGAGCTGCTCCAGGCGCTGGCGCTGCGCTTCGAGCACACGGTGGGCGACGTGGTCGGCGGCGTCGCCGCCGCATCGCAGCAGCTCGAGGTTACCGCCAGCTCGATGGCCGCCGCCGCCACACAGTCGGCGCAGCTGACCGGCGAGGTCACGCGCTCGATGAGGGAGACCACCGGAGGCGTCACCGCCGCGGCATCGGCCAGCGATCAGTTCGCGATGTCGATCGCCGAGATCAGCCGGCTCGCCGCGCGCTCCGCGGCGCTGGCCGAAGAAGCCAGGGAATCGGCTCTCAGTGCGGACGGCACGATCGCCGCGCTGGCGACCGCAGCGACCGAGGTCGAGCAGATCATCGGCATGATCGGCGGCATCGCCCAGCGCACCACGCTGCTGGCGCTCAATGCCTCGATCGAGGCCGCCCGCAGCGGCGAGGCGGGCAAGGGCTTTGCCGTCGTCGCGGCCGAAGTGAAGGAACTCGCCGGGCAGACCAGCGCCGCGACCGGCAAGGTCGCCGACCAGATCCGCGCGATCCAGGGCTCGACCGACGCGAGCGTCGCCGCTCTGCGCCGCATCGGCGAGCAGGTCCACCAGATGGAAGGCAGCGCGGTGGCGATCGCCCAGGCGGTCGACGAGCAGTCGATGGCCAGCCAGGATCTCGCCCGCAACCTGGCGATGGCGGCCACCGGCACCGACGAGATCGGCGAAGGCATGAACCAGGTCAGCGAGACCGCCCAGTCGACCGGCAGCGCCGCCTCGCAACTGCTCGATTCGGCCAGCGACCTGCACCGCCAGGCGGCGAGCCTGCGCGAGCAGGTCGACGAATTCCTCGGCTACGTGCGCGCCGCCTGAGCGTCAGGCGTTCTGCACCAGGCCGGCCACCCGGCGCAGCATGTTGGCGTAGTCGGCGGGCTCGCGGGCGCCCTGGATCAGGTACTTGCCGTCGACCACGAAGCTGGGGACCGAATTGATCCCGGCGCGGCGGCCGCGCTCCTCCTCGATGCGGGTGGCCATGGCGAGTGCCTCGTCGTCGAGCGCGTCGGCCGCCTGTCGCCGGTCGAAGCCCTCGGCGGCGGCAATGTCGAGCAGCACGGCGCGGTCGGAGACGTTGCGGCGCTGCTGGAAGTGCGCCTTGAGCAGCGCGACCTTGAGCCGCGCCTGCGCCTCCGGGCCCTGCTCGGCGAGCGCCCAACGCAACAGCTCGTGCGCGGCGAAGGTGTTCCACATCATCGCCGGCGGCTCGGGCCCCTCCCCGGTCCAGTCCATCGGGAAGCCGACGCGCTCGGCGGTCGCCAGCATCTGCGCGCGCATCGCCGCCACCTCCTGCCCGGAGCGGCCGTAGACTTCGGCGAGATGCTTCGCCTGGTCCTTGCCCTCGGGCGGCAGGTCGGGATTGAGCTCGAAGGGCATGAAGCGGACGTCGACCTCGAGCTCGTCCCTGAGCTGCTCGACGGCCCTGGCGAACTGGGTATAGCCGACCGCGCACCACGGGCACATGACGTCGGACCAGATGTCGACCGCAACCTTGTTCATGAACCTTGCTCCAGCCACCAGCGCAGCATGTAATGCGCGATCGCCTGGCGCGGCGGGGGGACGAAGCTGGTGCTGTCCGGTCCCTTTGCCAGCGCCTCGGCGACATCGGCGCGCGTGAACCAGCGCGCGTCCTCGATCTCGGTCTTGTCGATCGCCAGTTCAAGCCCGTCGGCATGGCCGAGGCAGCCGACCATCAGCTGCGAGGGGAACGGCCACGGCTGGCTGGCGATGTAGCGCACGTCGCGCACGCGGACCCCGGCTTCCTCGAACACCTCGCGGGCGACGGCCTCCTCGATCGTCTCGCCCGGCTCGACGAACCCGGCCAGCGCCGAGAACGAATTGGCTGGGAAGCGTGCCTGGCGGCCGAGCAGGAGCTGCCCCCGGCATTCGACCAGCATGATCGCCACCGGATCGACGCGCGGGAAATGCTGCGCCTTGCAAGCGCCGCAGTCGCGCTGCCAGCCGCCCTTGGCCAGCTGCGTCGGCTGGCCGCAGCGGGCGCAGAACTTGTGCCGCGCGTGCCAGTCGAGCACGCTGCGCGCGGCGCCGAACAGCGCCAGGTCGCCCGCGGGCAGCTGCGCGATCGCGCCCCAGGTCCTGCGGTGGGCATAGGCCGGGTCGGGGTCGCCTTCGGTCGGCACCGCGGCGAACCGCGCGCGGCCCTCGTGCAGGCCGAGGAACACCAGCTCGGCCACTGCATGCGCTTCGGCGACGGGCCGCCAGGCCAGCCCGCCGCCCTCGGCCACTTCGGGCAGCAGCCCGTCGAGGTCGAGCAGCAGCGCGTCGCCCGCGCGCAGCTGCGCCAGCGCCGCCGGGTCGCTGCGCAGATGGTCGGCGCGGTCGAGCGGCTGGCCGCCGAACGCGGGGACGGAATCGCTCATGCGCGGCCCATCGCGGCGAGATCGGCGCGGATCGCGGCGGGGAATTCGTCGATCAGCGGATAGGCCATCTGCGGCATGTACTGGGTGAACAGCCCGGCGCGCAGCCCGCTGGGGAGATGGACGAAGCCGAGCGTGCCCGCGGCCCCGGCCCAGCCGTAGACGCCCGCGTCGCGGCCCCGGCCGACGCGCCCGCCGGCGCCGTAGCCCCAGACGTCGCCGTATTCGCCGCCGGGCAGCAGGGTGTCGGGCAGGAGGTCCGAGGTGCCGAGCCGCACCGCGCGCTCGCTCAGCACCCGCGTGCCGCCGATCTCGCCGAGGTTGACCAGCATCTCGAGGAAGCGGTCGTAGTCGCGCGGCGTGCTGGCGAGGCCCGAGCCGCCGAACGGGAACGGCGGCTTGTCGAAATAGACCGAGTCGCTGCCGAGATCGATCGGCAGCAGCGTGCCGCCCGCGAGGTAGTAGCTGGCGGTCATCCGCCCGGCGTCGGCGCGCGGGACCTGGAAGTGCGTGTCGCCCATCGCCAGCGGATCGAAGAAGCGCTCCTGCAGGAAGCGGTCGAAGCTCTGGCCCGAGACGACCTCGATCACCCGCCCCACCAGGTCGAGGCCCATCGAATAGCTCCACTTGGTGCCCGGCTGGTAGACCAGCGGGAACTCGGCCAGGCGGTCGGCGAACTGCGTCAGGCTCGGCACCGCGGTGCCGCGGAACACCGGCAGGTTCTGCAGCCGGGTGACGAGGCCCGGGACGACGCCGCGGTCGCGAAAGGCCGCGGCGATCGGCCCCGACTGGACGATGCCGTAGCCGAGGCCGGCGGTGTGGGTGAGCAGCTGGCGGATGGTGATCGGGCGCACCGCCGGCTCGAGGTTGTCCGGCGTGATCGGCCCGTCGTAGACCTTCTGCACCTTCATCTCGCGGAAGGCGGGCAGGATCTCGTGGAGCGGCTGGTCGAGCCCGAGTTTGCCCTCGTCGATCAGCGCGATCGCCGCCATGCCGGTGATCGGCTTGGTCATCGAATAGATGCGGTAGATGCTCGCGGCATCCGCCTTGCGCGGGCCGGTGAAGCCGTCGACTCCGGCGGCGATCACGGTCGGCATGGCCTCGCCGAAGCCGAGCGAGACGACCATGTTGGCGACCTTGCGGGCATCGACGTAACGGGCGATCAGCCGCGTGACGCCGGGCCATGCCGCCGTCCCCTGGCCGAGCGCGGGCACGCCCGACAGCGCCGCCGTCCCGCCCAGCGCGGCCACGCCGCCGAGCCACTGGCGGCGGGTGAGGCCGATGCGCCATTCGCGTGCCGTCATGCTGTGACCTTTCGGCGTGACGCGGTTGGGGGGTACGACGCAGCCGGTTTCAGCCTGGTTTTCAAGTGCTTATCCGCCATCCGTGTTACCTTCGCTCCACCCCCGAAAACAGGCCCTGAACGGGCCGTCTCGGCGGGGGCAAGACTCGCTCGTCCGGCCCATCTTGCGGATGTGAGGGCCTGTAGGAAAGCATCCTGTAATCACCTGGTGTGTTAGCGATATATGACACATGCTCAACCTGCTCTCGATCCTCACCGGCATCGTCGCGCTGCTGCTGGCGATCCCCTCGACCATTCCGCTGCTCGGCTGGGGCAACTGGCTGGTGCTGCCGATCGCGCTGGTCGGCGCCGGCCTCGGCGCGCTGTCGCGCTCGAACGGCGGGCGCAACTTCTGCCTGGTGGTGTTCGCGCTGGCCTCCGTGCGGCTGATGCTCGGCGGCGGGATTATCTAGGGTCGGGACCCATTAGAACAGTCGACCGGCGATTACCGCTTTGAGCCCCGAGGGTCATTTTGCAGCCTGACGTGATGGATGCGATCCGGATGTCGCATCACTTCAATCGCTCGGCGAACACGGCGAGTTGGTCGATCGCGGTCCCCCAGCCATCGTGGAATCCCATTTCGTCATGCTTTCTGGAGTCCGCAGCGTTCTTGTGCAGGACGCGGGCCGAGTATCGCGTGCCGCTTTCCTGTGCCTCAAACGCTATGATCGCGGTTAATGCCAGCCAGGGTTCGGCGGGCTGCCAACCCTCGGTCAGGACCGTGGTCCAAACCAAACGGACTTCGGGGACGATTTCCAGGAAGCAGCCGTCGACGTGCGGTTGGAATTCGCCGTCGTCCTCGCGCATGCGCGTCTCAAACCCGCCGCCCGGACGGAGGTCCAGCTTGACCACACGGCATTCGATCGGGGCGGGGATCCACCATTTCGCCAAATGCTCGGGCGTGCTCCATGCTTTCCAGACAACGGCTGGCGGCGCATTGATGAAACGCGCAATGGTGAGTTCGGATTGTTCAGTCGGCATCGTCAATGCTCCTAGACATTTGGGTTTCGACATAGTCAGTCAGCCGATCCGTTCTGGCCTGCCAAAGCGTACGTTGCTCTGAGAGCCAGGACTCGGCGGCCGTCAGCCTCTCGGTATTCACCCGGCAGGTGCGGACGCGGCCGACCTTTTCGGAACTGATCAGGCCGTCCTTCTCAAGGACCCGGAGGTGTTTCATGAAGGACGGCAGTCCCATATCGAAGGGCTCCGCCAGTTCCTTGACTGGTGCGGGACCCTTCGTAAGGCGGTTGACGACTGCCCGTCTGGTGGGATCAGCCAGGGCATGGAAGGCTGCATCAAGAGATGATTGATAGTTCTCCATATGGCGAACTATAAGAAAAGTTTTCCATTTGGCAAACTAAATGGTGGCGCGAGGAGGCGTTGCCGTGAGTGACCTGATCCGGTTGTCGGAGGCGCAGATGCGCCAGATAGAGCCGTATTTTCCACTGTCGCACGGGATGCCGCGGGTCCATGGTCGCCGGACATCAGCGGGATCATCTTCGTCATCAGGAAAGTGAACGCGGACGCAACAGCGTCGGCCTTTAGCATCGGCCCTTCACGAGCGGACGACGAGGTAGTGATAATCGCCGGGGGCTAACGTCCGCTATCCACCCCAACCGGACGCTCTGCTTTCGACCCATTGCGGACATGCGTGCTGCGGTTACATTACGCACCGTGGCCTATTTGACCGCCAACCGCAGGCGTTTGGGATGCCTGCTTACCGCCACAGGCGTCATGCTGGTCCTTTCCGTCACCTATGCCTTCATGACAGACTACCTGCCGGTTAAGTTTTTCAACTCAGATGACTGGAAGAAGGTAGAAAGGTCAGACGATAACACACGTCTTCAAATGGTCGAATCCTTAATGATAAGCGGTCGCTTGGACGGTAAGACACAGTCAGAGGTCATTTCCTTATTGGGGACTCCGAGCGATACAGATTACTTTAGCGATTGGGACCTTGTCTATTGGCTTGGTCTGGAGCGAGGAATGATCAGCATTGATTCCGAGTGGCTGGTTATCCGGTTCGGCCGTTCTGGGCGCGTTGCAGCATATCGCGTCGTGCGCGACTAACTGAACGTTCGCTTTCCACCATTAACTTCCGGTCAGGTAACGACCTATTGCGGACATTCGCGCCTGGTGTAGTCTCATGAAGATGGAGCCAAGCTATCAGGGACTGCCTCGAAGCGACAAATGGGGTTGTATTGTCGCGGCGCTTGTCGGCGTTCCGGTGTTCTTATTCTTGCTCGGTATGGATGCGCTTGGCGATTGCGCTCCGGATACAAGCTGCCGCAAGGGATTTTGGCTGATGGTGTTCGCACCGTCGCTGCTGCTGACACTGGTTGTTTTCGCGGCCGTTCGGGCCGTCGCTCATAGGCGAGATCGGGACGGGAGCTGATCTCCCGAAGCGTCCGCTCCCGACCCCCGCTGCCGGTCCGCATTCGGCAATCGCCGTCGGCCCACCCTCAGCCCGCCACCGCCAGCCGCGCGGCCTTGGCGAACAGGGTCGGCAGGCCCGCCGCCTCGATCTCCGCCACCGGCCACCATTCGCCCTCGCCCAGCGCCGCCCACTTGTCGCCGGCGTAGATCGCCAGGCCCAGCTCGAGGTCGAAGTGGGTAAAGGTATGGCGCACTACCCCGCCGGCGCGCCAGGCGCCGGGGATCGGCGCGTCGCCCGAGCCGTCGCCGCGGGCGCTCCAGCGGTCGTCGGGCAAGGCGCGCATCCCGCCGAGCAGGCCCGAGCCCCGCCGTGTCACCAGCCACACCTGCCCCTCGCGCTCGATCCAGAACGCGGTGCCCGCGCGCGTCGGGCGCGCCTTCCTGGCCGCCTTGACCGGCAGCTCGGCCTGCCGGCCCTGCGCCCGCGCCAGGCATTCGGCCGACACCGGGCACAGCAGGCACCTGGGATCGCGCGGTGTGCAGATCGTGGCGCCGAGGTCCATCATCGCCTGGGCGAAATCGCCCGGCCGCCCGGCCGGGGTGATCGTCCCGGCCGCGGCGCGGATGGCCTTGCGCGCGCCCGGCAGCGGCGCGTCGATGGCGAACAGCCGCGCGACCACCCGCTCGACGTTGGCATCGACGACCGCCACGCGCTGCCCGAACGCGATCGCGGCGATCGCGGCGGCGGTATAGGCGCCGAGCCCGGGCAGCTTGCGCAGCGCCTCCTCGCTGTCGGGAAAGGCGCCTCGCTCGGCCACCGCGCGGGCGCAGGCGATCAGGTTGCGGGCGCGCGAGTAGTATCCCAGCCCCGCCCACTCGGCCATCACGTCGGCCTCGGGCGCGGCGGCGAGCGCCGCGATCGTCGGCCAGCGGGCGGCGAACCTGACGAAATAGGGCGCGGCGTGCGCGGTGGTGGTCTGCTGCAGCATGACTTCCGATAGCCACACGCGATAGGGATCGGGCGGATCCGCACCGGGCGGCGAGCGCCACGGAAAGGATCTCGCGTGCCGGTCGTACCACTCGAGCAACGCGGCTGAGACCCTATCCTCCATCGCCCCGCTATGGCATGGCGCGCGGCAGGATGAAAAGCGACGGCACCGGCAAAAAGGGCGCAAAACCGCGCGCCTACGAGCGCCCGCGGGGCGGGCCGGCGAAACCGGTCGCCGACCTCGTGCCGCAGATCGGCCGCGCCGCGTTCCGCCGCTTCGGCTTCGTCCAGTCGAGCGTCGTCACCCGCTGGCCCGAGATCGTCGGCGAGCGCCACGCGCAGGTCTGCATGCCCGAATCGATCCGCTTCCCTCCGGGCGAGAAGAGCGACGGCATCCTGCAGCTGGTCGTGCGGCCGGCGCACGCGCCGCTGATCCAGCACGTCATCCCCGAGATCCTCGAGCGGGTGAACCGCTTCTTCGGCTACAAGGCGGTGGCGCGGGTCAAGCTGCGGCAAGGCGAGGTTAAGCCGGCGCGTGCAGAAGGCGTGCGCACGGCACCGCCGTCGCTCAAGCCGATCCCGATGGAACTCGGCGACAGCTTGCGCGATATCGGCGATCCGGAGCTGCGCGCGGTGCTCGAATCGCTCGCGCGCAGCCTCGGCGCGAAGGAGGGGAACTGATGGGTCTCAATCGCATCGTCGGGGCCGCGCTGCTGGCCGCGTCGGCGCTGCTGCTGACGGGCGCCGCGCCCAACTGGCTGGCGACGGTCTCGGTCGACGGCACCGCGCACCGCATCGGCAATCCCGAGGCCAAGGTGAAGCTGACCGAATACGTCAGCTATACCTGCCCGCATTGCGCGGCGTTCAACCGCGAGGCCGAAGGCGCGATCCAGCTCGGCTACATCGCCACCGGCAAGGTCAGCGTCGAGGTGCGGCAGCTGATCCGCGATCCGGTCGACCTGACCGTGGGCGTGCTGGTGCAATGCGGCCCGGCGTCCCGGTTCCCGCAGAATCACAGCGCATTCCTCACCGGGCAGGACGGCTGGGTCGGGCCGCTCGCGAGCCCCACCGCCGCCCAGCGGCAGCGCTGGACCGCTCCCGGCGCCGCCGGACGCCGCGCGATTGCCGGCGATTTCGGCCTCTACCGGATCATGGAACGGCGTGGCTACACGCGAGCCGAGGTCGACCGCTGCCTCGCCGACGAGGCGGTCGTCAGGCAAATGGCCGACACCTCGGCCAAGGACTGGGACCTCCCCGGGGTCGATGCCACGCCGACATTCGCCATCAACGGCCTGGTCATGCCCGGCACGCACACCTGGCAGGCGCTGTCGCGCCAGCTCGACGACTTCGTCCGCCAGGCCAGCTGATCGCGCGGCGTTTGGCCCCTTAACCACGTTACGCATAGCTGTGGAAACAGGTCTTCCGCGCTTCTACCCCCAGCCTCGTTCGTCTAGCCTCCACTCCTTCCGAAAGGGAATCCGTCCGATGTCGACCGTCCGCACTCTCTCGCTCACCCTGCTCGCCGCGCCGCTGGCGCTGGCGCTGGCCGCCTGCGGCTCCAAAGAGGATTCCGAAGGGCCGCCCAAGGGCGAGCCGATCGCGCCGATCGCCGCGCCCGCCGGGACCAGCTGGGTCGATAACGCGGTCGAGACGCCCGAAGGCGGGTTCCGCATCGGCAACCCCGACGCCCCGATCAAGCTGGTCGAATATGCCAGCCACACCTGTTCGCACTGCGCCGAGTTCTCGCAGACCGGCGCCGCGCCGCTCGACGGCTACGTCAACAAGGGCGTGGTCAGCTACGAGATCCGCAATCTCGTGCGCGACCCGGTCGACCTGACCATCGCCATCCTGGCGCGCTGCGGCCCGCCCGAAAGCTTCCACCCCCTCGCCAACCAGGTGTGGGGCAACTTCGAAAGCGTGATGGAGACGGTGCAGGCCAACAGCGCCGCGCTCGAGGCGGCTTCGCAACAGCCGCCGGCGACGCGCTTCCAGGCGATGGCGCAGGCCGGCGGCCTGCTCGACTTCTTCGCCGCGCGCGGGATCAGCAAGGACCAGGCGATGGTCTGCCTCGCCGACACCGCCAAGGCGCAGCAGATCGCCGAGCGCTCGCAGAAGCAGTCGGAGGAATTCAACCTCCAGGGCACGCCGACGTTCTTCGTCAACGGCAAGCTGGTCGAGGGCACGACCTGGGTCCCGAGCGGGTCCAACCCCGGGCTTGAGGCCGCGCTGCAGACGGCGGGGGCCAGGTAACGCTTCCATGACCGGCCGCGCCCGATGCTGATACGAAAGCTCAAGCTCTCGGGCTTCAAGAGCTTCGTCGAGCCGGCCGAGCTGCGCATCGAACCGGGGCTGACCGGCGTGGTCGGCCCCAACGGCTGCGGCAAGTCCAACCTGCTCGAGGCGATTCGCTGGGTGATGGGCGAGAACTCGCCCAAGTCGATGCGCTCGGGCGGGATGGACGACGTGATCTTCGCCGGCACCGCACAGCGGCCGCCGCGCGATTTCGCCGAGGTCGTGCTCCACGCCGCCGACGACGACGGCGAGGAGATCGAAGTCACCCGCCGGATCGAGCGCGGCGCGGGCAGCGCCTACCGGGTGAACGGCCGCGACGTGCGGGCCAAGGACGTGGCGCTGGTGTTCGCCGACGCCGCCACCGGCGCGCACAGCCCGGCGCTGGTCAGCCAGGGCAAGATCGCCGCGGTGATCGCCGCCAAGCCGGCCGAGCGGCGGATGATGCTCGAGGAAGCGGCCGGAATCGCCGGCCTGCATGTTCGCCGCCGCGATGCCGAGGGCAAGCTGCGCCAGACCGAAGCCAACCTCGCGCGGCTCGAGGACCTGATGGCCGGGCTTGACAGCCAGATCGCCGCGCTGCGCCGCCAGGCCAAGCAGGCCGAGCGCTACAAGGCGCTGACCGAGAGGATCAGCCACGCCGAGGCGCGGCTGGTGTTCGCCCGCTGGCGCGATGCCGCCGCCGCCGCCGAAGCCGCGCGCGCCCATGCAAGCGAGGCGCAGCAGCGCGTCGAGACCGCGCAGCAGGCGGCGCAGACCGCGCAGAAGGCACAGCAGGCGCTGGCCGGGAGGCTGGCCGAGGCGCGCGAGGAGCTGGCCGACCGGCGCGACGACGCCAGCGCCCACGGGCACCGCATGGCCGCGCTCGCCAGCCAGCTCGAAGCCGCCGAGCAGCGCCTCGCCGACCTCGACCGGCAGAAGCTGCGGCTCGAGGAGGATCGCGGCGAGGCTGACCGGCTGACCCGCGATGCCGCCGAAGCGCTCAAGAAGCTGACGCAGGACCTCGCCGCCGGCGAAGCGGCGCTTGCCGAGGACGAGCGGCGCCGGCCCGGGTTCGAGCGCGCGTCGGAGGACGCCGAGCGCGCCGGGCGCGCAGCCGAGCTGGCGCTGGCCAAGGCGACCGCCGACCACGCCGGGGTCGAGGCCGAATGGCGCATTGCCGAAGCCGAAGTGGCGCAAGTCGAGGCGCGGCTGGAGCGGCTGGAGAGCGAGGCGCGGCGGCTGGCGGAGCAGCGCGCGGCGCTGAACGCACAGGGCGATGCGGCCGAGACGGTGGTCGAAGCGCAGGCGGCGGTCGAGCAGGCCGCGGTCGCGCTCGGGCGGGCGCGCGGGGCGCTCGAGCAGGGGCAGGCGCGCAAGGAGGCGCTGGCGGCCGCGCGCGACGAGGCGGGCTCGGCGCTCGCCACCGCGCGGGCCGAGCTCGCCGGCATCGAGCGCGAGTGGCAGGCGCTCACCCGCGACCGTGAGGCGCGCGCCAGGCAGGCGGCGGGCAAGCACGGCCTGCCGGCGGCGCTCGACAGGCTCTCCGCCGCGCCGGGTTACGAGCGGGCGCTGGCCGCGGTGCTCGGGCGAGACGCCAGGGCGCCGCTCGGTGCCGCACCCGCCGATGCCGAGGGCCGCTTCTGGACCGGGGCCGCCGCGCCCGCGCCCGTCGCCGACAGCCTCGCCGCGCACGTCCGCGACTGCCCGCCGCAGCTCGCCGCGCGGCTGGCGCTGGTGCACGTTGCCGATACCGACGACGGCCGCGCGCTCGGGCCCGGCGAATGGCTGGTCACCCGCGACGGCCGCCTGCGCCGGTGGGACGGCTTCGTCGCCCGCGGCGAAGGCGCCGCCGAAGCCGCGCGGCTCGAGGCCGAGAACCGCTTTGTCGAGCTCGACGCCGCAATTCCCGCCAGACGCGAGGCCGCCGCCAAGGCCGACCAAGCCCAACGCACGGCGCAGGAAGCGCTGTCCGAGCTGCAGCGCGATCTCGTCGCCGCCGAGCGCGAGGCGCAGCAGGCAGCCGAGGCCGAGCGCCAGGCGCTGCGCGCGCTCGACCAGGCCGAAGCGGCGCGCGAACGCCTCGCCGCCCGCGCCGAGGAGCTGGCGGCGGCCGAGGGCGGGCTCGCCGAGCAGCGCCAGCAGGCGGCAGCCGAGCTCGACGCGGCGCAGGCGAGAAAGGCCGACCTGCCCGATCCCGAGACCGGCCGCGCCGCGCTCGCCGCCGCGCAGGCCCGGAACGAAGCCGCGCGCAGCCTGCTGCAGTCCGCCGCCGCCGCGCTCGCCGCGCACGACCAGGGCCTCGCCGTCGCCCGCGAGCGGGTGTCCAACCAACGGTCCGACATGGCCGGCTGGGAAGCGCGTGCCGGCGATGCCGCGCGGCGCCTGTCGTACATGGAGCAGCGCTTCGAGGAGATCGCCGGGGAGCGCGCCGTCACCGCCGCCCGGCCCGCCTCCCTGATGCGCGAGATCGAAGGCGGCGAAGCGGTGCGCGCGCGGCTCGGCCAGGAGCTGGCCGAGGCCGAAGCCGCGGTCGCCGCGGTGAGTGAGGACGCCCGCGCCGCCGACGCGGCCTTCGCCGAAGCCAACGAAGCGCTGTCCGCCGCGCGCGAGGCCCGCGCCGGCGCGGTCGCGCGGGCCGAGAACGAGGAAGCCCGCCGCGAGGAGATGGCGCGCATCTCGGGCGAGCGCTTCCAGTGCCCGCCGCCGCTGCTCGCCGGCCGCTTCGGCTTCGAGCCGGACCAGGTCGCCAACGCCGGCGAGGAATCCGCCGCGATGGACCGCCTCGTCGCCGACCGCGAGCGGATCGGCCCGGTCAACCTCGTCGCCGCCGACGAGCTGGCGCGGATCGAGCACGAGCACGGCGCCAGCGTCGCCGAGCAGGCCGAGCTGGCCGAGGCGGTCAATCGCCTGCGCGGTTCGATCGGCAACCTCAACCGCGAGGGCCGCGAGCGGCTGCGCGCGGCGTTCGAGGAAGTCAACGAGCACTTCAAGCGCCTGTTCACCCGCCTGTTCGAAGGCGGGAGCGCACACCTCGCGCTGGTCGATTCCGACGACCCGCTCGAAGCCGGGCTCGAGATCTACGCCCAGCCTCCGGGCAAGCGGCTGCAGTCGCTGACGCTGCTCTCCGGCGGCGAGCAGGCGCTGACCGCCATCGCGCTGATCTTCGCCCTGTTCCTCACCAATCCCGCGCCGATCTGCGTGCTCGACGAAGTCGACGCGCCGCTCGACGATGCCAACATCGACCGCTTCTGCGACCTGCTCGACGCGATGGTCCAGGAGACCCAGACCCGCTACCTGATCGTCACCCACAACGCGGTGACGATGAGCCGGATGCACCGGCTGTTCGGGGTGACGATGGTGGAGAGGGGCGTGTCGCGGCTGGTCAGCGTCGACCTCGGCGGGGCCGAGGAGCTGCTGGCGGCGGAATAGGGCGCGACAGATGCTGCCCGAACTCGCGACATCCACGGTCATGGTCCTGCTGACGGTGCTGACGCACGGCGCCGGCCTGCTTTTTCTTTCCCGCGTGCTCCGCCTCGAGACCCGCGAGGAAGCCGCCGAGCGCATCAGACCGCTGTCCCCGCGCGGCATCGCGGTGACGACCGCGGTAATCCTCGCACTGTTCGCACTGCATGGCGTCGAGATCTGGTCCTACGCGTTCCTGTACGAGGCGATCGGCGCGGTCGAAGGGCTGCGCGAGGCCGTCTACTTCTCGACCATCACCTACGGCGCGATCGGCTACGACGATGCCGCGATGGCGGACAACTGGCGGCTCGTTTCGGCGATCGAGGGCATCAACGGCATCATCCTGATCGGCTGGTCCACCGCGTTCTTCGTGACGGTGATCGGCCGGCTGCGCCACATGTGATGCCTGTCGGGAGCGGTGGCGGTCGAGAAGGCTGTGAAAAGCGGCAGCCCGGGGTCGATGGTCAAGAGCCGACTGGGTCCCCGCTTTCGCGGGAATGACGAAAGGAGCGGTACAAGGCCCTAGGTCCGGACAAGTCCAAACCCGCCTCCCACCTTTCGTCATTACAGCACCAGATCCGCCTCCCACCTTCGTCATTCCCGCGAAAGCGGGAACCCGGTCGACCCCGACGGCGCGAAGCCCATATCGTCGGCGAGGTCTCGCCAGCCGGCAGCGGATCAGATGTCGAAGTCCTCGATCGGCTTCAACACCCGATAGCTCTCCTTGCTCGGGGACTTCGCCAGCGGCGGCAGGTCGACCGGCTTCTCCTTCACCTTGCACTCCGGAATCCGGTCGAGCAGGTCGCGGATCAGCGTTAGCCGGCCGAGCTTCTGGTCGTCGAAATCGACCAGCGTCCACGGCGCGTTCCTGGTGTGGGTCGCCTTGAGCATCGTCTCGCGCGCCCTGGTGTAGTCGTCGTACTTGTCGCGCGCGGCGACGTCGATCGGAGACAGCTTCCAGCCCTTGAGCGGGTCCTCGCGGCGCTCGGCGAAGCGTTTTTCCTGCTTGGCCTGGTCGCAGCACAGCCAGTACTTGAACAGCATCACGCCATCGTCGGTCAGCAGTTTCTCGAGCACCGGCACGGCCTCGAGGAAGGCCTCGACCTGCGCCTCGCTGGCGAAGCCCATGACCTTCTCGACCCCGGCGCGGTTGTACCAGCTGCGGTCGAACAGAACGATCTCGCCGGCCGTCGGCAGATGCCGCAGGTAGCGCTGGAAGTACCATTCGCCCGCCTCGCGCTCGCCCGGCCTGCCGAGCGCGACCACCCGGCATTGGCGCGGGTTGATATGCTCGCGGATGGCGTGGATGACACCGCCCTTGCCGGCGCTGTCGCGGCCTTCGACCAGCACCACGACGCGCTTGCCGGTGTGCGCCACCCAGCGGGCGAGCCCGACCAGCTCGCGCTGCATCGGCTCGAGCGCCTGCTCGTATTCCGCGCGCTTCAGCTTGCTCATCGAATTACCCCCGACGAATCATCCGGCCAAAGGACTGACATTCCCGGCACCTGGATGGTTTCCCCAGCACTTACGACAAATGCTAAGCCGCGATTAGCCTTATCTCTCAAGCTGGGGTGAACCCAGTTGGGCGATGGCTGGTCCGTCGGGGCGCGAAGCTGCCGAACCACACGCCGAGGGCCAACCGCATGAAGGCCAAGTGCCGCTCCAAACGGGGCATGAAGATCGAACTGCCGGTGCTCGACATTTCGCCGATCGGCTGCATGGTCGATCGCCTGGCGTGGTCGGCCCAGCCCGACGATCAGATCCTGATCCAGCTGGAAGGACTGGGCTTCCAGCCGGCGAGAGTCGTGTGGGTCGAGGACGAACGCGCCGGGATCGAGCTCGAGCAGCTGCTGCACGAGGCAGTGCTGCAGCGATTGAAGGACTCGCTCGCCCGCGCGGTCTAGCGGCAGACTAGCCCAGTATCGCCCGCGGCCCCGCGCCCTTGGCGCCGAGCCGGTCGTCCTTGTTGTAGAGCTTGCACTTCTGCAGGCTGAGGCAGCCGCAACCGATGCACTGGTCGAGCTGGTTGCGGGTTCGGCTGAGAAGGTTGATCCGCTGGTCGATCTCGAACCGCATCCGCCGGCTGATGGCCTGCCAGTCGCTCAGCGTCGGCGCCCGCCCCTGCGGCAGCTGGGCCAGCTGCGCCTCGATCTCGGCCAACGCAAGGCCGAGCTTCTGCGCGATCAGGATGAAGCTGACGCGGCGGATGTCCGAGCGCAGGAAACGTCGCTGGTTGCCGCGGGTGCGGAGCGCCTGGAGCAGCCCCTTGTCCTCGTAGAAGCGGATTGCCGAGACGGCGACGCCGGTCCGGCTGGCCAGCTGGCCAATGGTGATGAAGCGATCCTCTGCCACGCGATCCCGCCCTTCTTATCCCCAAACCCTTGACCTCAACCTAGCTTGAGGTTGCATTACAGGCAAGCAAGGTGATTCGGGGGCCCCGCGGCAGCGTGGCCGGATGGCGTTGCAGGACAGTGACTTACCGCAGGAGATTCGCACCATGCCGCAGGGCCGCATCGAGCACGTCAACCTGACCGTCAGCGACATCGAACGCTCGGCCGCGTTCTTCGAAAGACTTCTGGGCTGGCGCCAGCGCTGGCGCGGCGCGGCGATGAACGGGGGCGAGACCATCCACGTCGGCTCCGAGGACAGCTACCTCGCGCTCTACACCGATCGCCGCGACCATGCCGGGCAGAAGAAGGGCCGGCCGCTGAACCACGTCGGCCTGCTGGTCGACGATCTCGACGCGGCCGAGCAGGTCGTGATCGCGGAAGGCTTCGAGCCATGGGGCCACGACGACTACGACCCGGGGCGCCGGTTCTACTTCTTCGACTGGGACGGGATCGAGTTCGAGCTGGTGAGTTACGGCTAGGGCGGGCGCGTCGCCCTCCCCTCCCGCAATCATCAGAAGCTCTCTTCGTAGATCCGGGAGATGTCGCCGCTCCACTCGCCATGGAACTTGTCGAGCAGGCGTTGCGCCGGGACCTTGCCGCTGGCGACGATCTCCTGCAGCGGCACCAGGAACCCGGCCTCGCTGTCGCCGGCCGAATCGAGCGCGGCGCGGGCGTTGAGGCCCTGGCCGGCGATCTCGAGCACCTGCGCGGCGATGTCGCGCAGCTTGCCGCCCCCCGGGATCGGCGCGTCGAGCGCCAGCTTGGGCACCGCGCTGCGCAGCGCCTCGCGCTCGTCCATCGACCAGTGCTTGACGAGGTCCCACGCCGCATTGAGCGCGGTATCGTCGTAGAGCAGCCCGACCCACAGCGCCGGCAGCGCGCAGATCCGGTTCCACGGGCCGCCGTCGGCCCCGCGCATCTCGAGGAACGACTTGAGCCGCACTTCGGGGAAGGCCGTCGAGAGGTGGTCGATCCAGTCGCTCGGCCGCGGCAGCTCGCCGGGCAGCGCGGGCAGCTTGCCGGCCATGAAATCGCGGAAGCTCTGCCCGGCGGCATCGATGTACTTGCCGTCGCGGAACACGAAGTACATCGGCACGTCGAGCATGTAGTCGACGTAGCGCTCGTAGCCGAACCCGTCCTCGAACACGAACGGCAGCATGCCGGTGCGGTGCGGGTCGGTGTCCGACCAGATGTGGCTGCGATAGGAGAGGAAGCCGTTGGGCTTGCCTTCGGTAAACGGCGAGTTGGCGAACAGCGCGGTGGCGAGCGGCTGCAGCGCGAGGCTGGTGCGGAACTTCTTGGCCATGTTCGCTTCGGAGCCGTAGTCGAGGTTCACCTGGATGGTGCAGGTGCGCAGCATCATGTCGAGCCCGAGGCTGCCGACCCGCGGCATGTGCCGCAGCATGATCTCGTAGCGGCCCTTGGGCATGACCGGCAGCTCGTCGCGCCGTTTGTCGGGCCACATGCCGAGGCCGAGGAAGCCCACGCCGCAGGTCTCGCCGACCGTCTTGACCTGCTGCAGGTGGCGGCCGGTCTCGGCGCAGGTCTGGTGCAGGTTCTCGAGCGGCGCGCCCGACAGCTCGAGCTGGCCGGCGGGCTCGAGGCTGATCGCGCCGTCGGCTCCCGAGAGGGCGATGACATGACCGCCTTCCTCGACCGGCTCCCAGCCGAACTGACGCAATTCCATCAGGATGTCGCGGATGCCGCCGGGCTCGTCGTACGACGGCGCGGCGTGCGTGCGCAGCTTGTAGACCAGCTTTTCGTGTTCGGTGCCGATGCGCCAGCGTTCGCGCGGCTTTTCGCCGGCCTGCATCGGCGCGACGAGCTGCTCGCGCCGCTCGATCGGCTGTTCCTCCCCTTCGGACGCCTTGCGCGTGCTCATGGCGCGCCGTTAGGCGAGCCTCGCAGCCCGCGCCAGCGCAATTTGAACTTGTCCGGAACTACCAGTCGCCCGCGACGCTCATCCACAGGGCGGTGGCGGCGAGCGCCGCGGTCTCGCCCCGCAGAATGCGCGGGCCGAGCGTGATCGCGCGCGCTTGCGGCACGGCGCGCACTGCCGCGCGCTCGGTATCGTCGAACCCGCCTTCCGGGCCGATCACCAACGCGGCAGGACCGGTGCTCGAGGCAAAGGCTGCCGCGGCCGGCTCGCCGCCCCGCTCGTCGGCGAAGAACAGCGCGCGTTCGGCCGGCCAGTCGCGCAGCAGGGCCTCGAGCTTCACCGGCTCGGCCAGCTCGGGCAGCGCGGTGCGCGCGCACTGCTCGGCCGCTTCGGTGACCACCGCCCGCGCGCGCTCGAGGTTGAGCCGGTCGGCGACACAGCGCCGGGTAAGCAGCGGCCGGATGCGCCGCACGCCGAGCTCGGTCGCCTTCTCGATCACGAGGTCGAACCGGTCCTTCTTGAGCAGCGCGGCGCAAAGCCACAGGTCGGGCACCTGCTCGCGTTCGCGCAGCTTCTCGACCGGTTCGAGCACGACATCGCGCTTGCCGACCGAGGCGACCCGGGCCGCCCACTCGCCGGTCTTATCGTCGCACAGCACCACGGCATCGCCTTCGGCCACGCGCATGACCTTGGCCAGGTAGTGCGCCGGGTTGCCTTCGACCGCGACGAACGTGCCCGCGGCAAGGGGGCCCGGCACGAACAGCCGCGGCGCGCTGCGGGGGGGCCAGGCGGGCGTGGCAGGCATGGCTAGGCACTATCCGCCGGGCCAGCTAGGAGGCAAGCATGACCGAAGCGATCGTCCCCGACAGCGAGCATCGCGGGCTCGTCGCGCGGCTGCCGCAGCGGGTGCGCGACTTGGCGCTGCTGGCGCGGTTCGACCGGCCGATCGGCTGGTGGCTGCTGTTCTGGCCCTGCGCCTGGGGCGTGTGGCTCGCGGGCGCCGGATTGCAGTGGCAGCTGGTGCTGTGGCTGCTGCTCGGCGCGATCGCGATGCGCGGCGCGGGCTGTGTCTACAACGACATCGTCGATGCCGATCTCGACCGGCAGGTGGCGCGCACCGCCAGCCGCCCGGTCGCCAGCGGACGGGTGAGCGCCAAGGCGGCATGGCTGTGGCTGCTTGCCCTGTGTGGCGCCGGGCTGGTGGTGCTGTTGCAGCTGCGGCTCGAGGCGCAGGTCGTCGCGCTCGCCAGCCTCGCGCTGGTCGCCGCCTATCCGTTCATGAAGCGCATCACCTGGTGGCCGCAGGCGTGGCTCGGGCTGGTCTTCACCTGGGGCGCGCCGGTCGGCTGGACCGCGCTGCGCAGCGACCGGCTCGACGTCATGGCGGCGCTCTACGCCGGGTCGATGTTCTGGTGCATCGGCTACGACACGATCTACGCGCTGCAGGACCGCGAGGACGACGCGCTGGTCGGCATCCGTTCGAGCGCGCTGCGGCTCGGCGGCAACGTGCAGGCGGGCGTGATCGCGTTCTACTGCCTCGCGCTGACCCTGTGGGGCCTCGCCTTCTGGCTGCTGCGCGACGACTGGATCGGCCTGCTCGCGCTGCTCCCCGCGGCGGTTCACCTGATGTGGCAGAGCTTCACGCTCGATCCGGCGGACCCGGACAATCCGCTGGCGCGGTTCCGTTCGAACCGTTTCGCCGGTCTGCTGGTCGCGGCCGCGTGCCTGGTCGTGGGCAACGCCTGACGCGTCAGCGCCAGGCGGTGATCCGGCCGCTGTCGTCGAGGATGTAGAGCGTGTTGCCGGCAACGATCGGCGGTAACGAGACCGACTGACCAACGTCGGTGAACGGCGCGGTCGAGCCGTCGGTTATGTCGGCCGACAGCACATCGCCCTCCGAACTGGCGATCCACAGGCGGTTGTTGGCCAGCACCGGGCCGGTCCAGAAGATCGGGCTCTTCTTGGTCCGCGGATTGTGCCACGCCTGCAGCTGGGCGACCCATTTCACGCGGCCGGTGGCGCGGGCGATCGCCAGCAGGCGGGCGTCGTCGGTCAGGGTGAAGATCCAGTCCCCGGCCACCACCGGGGTGGAAATGCCGGCCAGGCTCAGCTCCCAGATGCGCTGCCCGGTCACCAGCTCGTAGGCGGCCATGCGCCCGCCCTGGCCGAGGGCATAGACGCGGCCGGCGTCGATGATCGGATCGGCATCGATGTCGGTCAGCGTGCCGACCTGGGTCGAGATCGAGGTCCGCGCGAGCGCGTCGGACCACAGGTTGCGGCCGTTCTCGTAGCGATAGGCGACCAGCTCGCCCGAAGAATAACCGGCGATCACGCTGCCCTGCCCGGCCGCCGGGGAGGCGACGCCGAACACGCCCGAAGCGCTCGAGGCGCCGGCGTCCTGCCACACGGGGGACCCGTCGGCGAGGCTGAGCGCGTGGATCTGGTTGTCCTGCGTCATCACGTAGAGGGCGTTGAAGGCGATCGTCGGCGATCCGCGCAGCGGGCCGGCAGGCTTCTTGCGCCACAGCTCGGTGCCGCTCTGCGCGTCGAGCGCCACGACGTCGCCGGCGCCGTTGGTGGCGTAGACCTTGCCGTCGGCGTAGCTGACGCCGCCGCCGAACGCGGCGCTCTCGAGATCGCGGGCCACTTCGATCCGATGGACCCAGCGCCGCGCACCGGTGGCGGCATCGAAAGCGTTGACCTGGCCTTCGGTATCGACGGCGAAGAGCGTGCCGCCGCCGACGACCGGGGCCGCCGCGAGACGCCGCTTCTTGCTGCTGCCCGAAATCGTCGCGGTCCAGCTGCGCACCGGCGCGGCGGACAGCGCCATATGACCGCCCGACTTGGCGGCGTTGCCGCCGGCCTGCGGCCAGTCGGCGTTCTGCAGCGCGGCCGGGACCGTTACCACCACGCCGGCGAGCGCCGGATCGGGCTTAACCTCGCTGGAAATGCGCGACAGGATGGGTGTGCGGTTGCCGACCGTCGGCGTCGACGGCTTCTTGTCGCCGCCGATGCCGAGCGTGCCGCAGGCAGCGAGCGATGCAAGCAGCACCGGCAGGAGCAGGAGGCGGGCCCGCAGGCGGCGCGAAGTCAAATCCATCGATCGGTCCATCTTCATTGGGTGGCCGCGGGCACCGGAGCGTTGGCGCCGGCGGTCTCCTCGCGCATTTCGGCGAGCGTCTTGTCGACGTCGACCACCGCGTCGTAGCCGAGCACGCCGGCCAGCTGCCGGGTGCGCGAGCGGAGGGTTTGCGGCACCTTCTCGTCCTTGGCGATGGCTGCGAACAGCGGCCCGGCGAGTTCGGTCTTGTTCTGCGCGAGATAGGCCATGCCGACCAGCTCGCCGGCGCTGCCGAACCACGGATTGCCCGGCGTGGCGAGCGGCTTCAACCGATCGATCACGTCCTGCGGCTTCATCTGGTCGAACTGCACGGCGACCGAGCGAATGGTGGCGAGGTCGCGATAGGCCTGCGGCGCATCGGCGTCGGCGGCGATGCCGTCGAACAGGCCGACCGCTTCCTGCTTGCGATTGTCGCGCAGCGCGATGGCGGCGCGCGTCAGCTTGGCCGAAACCGCGGTGGCCGAGCTCCCTTCGGCCAGCTTGGCCAGGTCCGCGTCGGCCGCGTCGATCTGCCCCGCATCGACCTTGTCGAGCGTGGTGATCAGCTTTTCCGAGCGCTCCTCGAGCTGGCGTTCGCGGTATTCGGACCAGAACAGCCAGCCGCCGAACGCGGCGAGCACGAGCACCAGGCCGCCGCCGATCGCGAGGCCGTGCCGCTTGAACACCGTGCCGACCTGGTCCTGGCGAAACGCCTCGTCGACCTCGCGCAGCAGCGCGTCCTTCTCGGCCGCCTCGCGGATCGCGAGCTGCTGGGCGCGGGTCTGTTCGGGGTCGGGAGTGAGGGCCACGAAGACTTTTCTGGTAGCTGTTAACCGGTCGGCGCGCTGTTTAGCGGATGGGACCGCCTTTTCAATTGCCAATGTGCTGCCTGTCCCCCGGCGCGTGAATGGCCGATGAAGCCGCTCAGCGGCGACCCATCAGGCTCCAGTAGAGCGCGTGGTATCGCTCGCGCATCACCGTCTCGTCGAACTCGGCGCGGGCAAGCGCGCGGTTGGCCTCGCCGACCCGTTTGCGCAGCGCCGCATCGGGCGCGAGCTCGCCGAGCGCGCTTGCCAGCCCGCCCGCGTCGCCGGCCGCGTACAGGAAGGGGCCGTTCTCGCTCGCGACCATGTCCGCGGCCTCGCTTGCGCGCGGCGCCACCATCGGCTTGCCGGCCGCCATCGCCTCGACGACGCCGGCCGGTCCCGCGCCGACGAAGACATCGAACAGGCCGAACACCCTCGCCGGATCGCCCACGGCTCGGGCTAGGTGCACCCGGTGCTCGAGGCCGCGCTGCTCGGCCTCGGCGATCAGCGCCGCGCCGCCGGGACCATCGCCGAGCGCCACGAGCTGCCATTCCTCAGGCAGGCTCGCCACGGCGCCGACCAGCGCCACCGCATCGGTGGCGGGAAGGATCGTTCCGAGCCACAGCTCGCCCCTGCGCTTGACCACGCTCGGCAAGGCATCGCGCTTCGGCGGGACGGCATAGGCGCGGGTATCGATTCCCTCGGGGATTCGCCGGATGCGGGCGCGTGGCTGCTGCCAGCTTTCCAGCGCGATCCGCTCGAGCGCACGGGTGGGCACGACCAGCGCCGCGCTGCGGCCGAGCGCGATGCGGCGATAGAAGCCGCGCCCGCCGGCGTCGTCCTCGTGATGGACCAGCGGCGCCAGCCGGTAGACGTCGGCGAACAGCGTGTGCGCCAGCGCGGCATCGATCGCGCCCCAGCCATAGGTGCAAACGAGATCGTAGCCGGCCAGCGCCTGCGCCAGGCGCTTGAGGCGGCCGGGCCCGGGCTTGCCGGCCAGTGGCGGGAACTTCGGCCATGACACCGGGCGCCGCCTGTCGATCGACGCCGCCGCCGACCGGCGTGCGGGGTCGCCCGAGACGACCGCATGCTCGGCATCGGCGAAGGCACCGATGAGGCGCGCGCAGCGCCGCGCCCCGGGACCGGTGTCGAAGGCGGCGTGGATATGGAGGATGCGCGGCGGCGCGTGCGCGGTCATGCGACCTTCGCCAGCAGCCGGGCGATGGCGGCCCGCGCCTCCGGTTCCTCCAGCGTGGGCGCATGCCCGGTGCGTGGAACTGTCACCGCCTCGAGCCCGGGCAGGTCGCTCGCCATGCGCCTAAGCGTCGCATCCGAGAGGATGTCTGACAGCGCGCCGCGGATCGCCAGCATCGGCCGCCCGGAGAGCGCGCGAAAGGCCGGCCACATGTCGACCGGTGCGGTCCCTTCGGCCTGCTGGAACGGCTCGGCAATCTTCATGTCGTAGTCGAACACGATGCGCCCGCTGCCGCTGACGGCCATCAATCGCTTGGCCAGGCGGAGCCAGTCGCCGATGGCAAAGTCGGGATGCGTGAGGCCGGCCTGCTCGCGCAGTCCGCGCGCGGCGTGCATCCAGGTCGGGAAGCTGCGCCCCTGGCCGACATATTCACGAATCCGCGCAAGGCCCGCAGGCTCGATGTCGGGGCCGATGTCGTTGAGCACCGCAGCGGCAATCCGTTCGGGTGCCTGCAGCGCCAGCAGCGCGATCACGATGCCGCCGAGCGAGGTGCCCACGGCCACCACCCGGTCCAGCTGCGCCTGTTCGAGCAGCGCCTGGATGTCGGCGACGTACTGCAGCGGCATGTAGCTCGCGGGATCCTTCGCATAGTCGCTTTGCCCGCGGCCGCGCAGGTCGGCGCAGATCACCCGCCACTCGCCGGCGAAAGCCGCGGCGACGGGCTCGAAATCGCGTGCGTTGCGCGTCAGCCCGGGGATGCACAGGATCGGCGGCCTGGCGGCGCGTTCGTCCTCCGGTCCCGGATAGTCGCGGTAGCGCAGCGTAAGCCCGTCCGCGCTGGTCCATTCGCCTTCGCTGTAGGCGGCCTCAGCCATCGATCCGTCCGATTGTCCTGCCCAAGTGCCTGGGTTGCGCGGTCGCGCGTGCGCCCCCACTAATGCAAAGATGCGCGCCGAACCGCAAGCCGCCCCCTATCGCCCGGACCCGAGGATTCTGGAGATCGCCGAGTGGCTCGGCGATGCCGTGGAACCGGCGCGGTTCCCGACGCATGCGCTGCGCTTCCGCAACCGCCGGTGGGACGAGACGGTCGGTCTCGGCGAGCTGTCGGACGAGGCCTGGGTGGCGCACATGGCACGGTTCGACCCGCTGCCCGACAACCTGCCATGGCCGCTGGCGCTGCGGTACCACGGCCACCAGTTCCGGGTGTACAATCCCGAGATCGGCGACGGCCGCGGGTTCACTTTCGCCCAGCTGCGCGACGCGGACGGCCGCCTGCTCGACCTCGGCACAAAGGGCTCGGGGCTCACGCCTTACAGCCGCACCGCCGACGGGCGGCTGACCCTCAAGGGCGCCGTGCGCGAGATACTCGCGACCGAGATGCTCGAGGCGCTCGGGGTGGATACCAGCAAGACCTTGTCGGTGGTCGAAACCGGCGAGGAACTGGTGCGTGGCGACGAGCCGTCGCCCACACGCTCGGCAGTGCTCGTTCGGCTCAGCCACTCGCATGTCCGCATCGGAACCTTCCAGCGGCTCGCGGTGCTCGAGGAAGACGCGCACATGGCGGCGCTGGTCGACTATTGCCTGGCCCAATTCCCCGGCCCCCTCCCGCCGGAAGATGCTCCTGACCGCGAGCAGCCCGCGGTCATCCTCATGCACCAGGCGGTCGAGCGGCTGGCGGACCTTGCCGCAAGCTACATGGTCGCGGGCTTCGTCCACGGGGTGCTCAACTCGGACAACATGAACGTCACCGGCGAGAGCTTCGACTACGGCCCGTGGCGCTGGCTGCCGCGGTGGGAGCCGGGCTTCACCGCCGCCTACTTCGACCGCACCGGGCTCTACGCCTTCGGACGCCAGCCAGAAGCGATCCGGTGGAACCTCGCGCAGCTGGCGATCTCGCTGCGCCGGCTGGTCGATGCCGCGCCGCTGGTGGCTGCGCTCGAGCGCTTCGCCGAGCACTACCACCGGGCGATGAGCCGGCGCTTTGCATGGCGGCTCGGGATCGAGAGCCGCGGGCTCGAAGCCGACTTCAAGCTGATCGAGGCGGCCGAACGGACGATGCGCGAAGGCGCGATCGGCCCCGATGCCTTCTTCTTCGACCACCGCGGCGGGCGCCGGGCCCAGGGGGCGCTCGGCGAAGCGCTCGCAGGATACGAGGCCGTTCGCGACGATCACCCCTACTGGTCCGGCGACGGGCCCCAGGCGATGCTGATCGACGAGGTCGAGCAGATCTGGTCGGCGATTGCCGAGCGCGACGACTGGCAGCCGCTCGCGACCAAGGTCGCCGCCGTGCGCGAGATGGGCGCGGCGATGGGCGAGCCGCCCCGGCCCGCCGGGCACGCGCCGTAAACCGATCGAATGACCCAGGCTGGCATGGTCAGGTGCTTGCCGCTATCAGCCGACCCAGTCTCCGAAAGATCCCATGACCCAAGCGCCCGTGAGCGAGTCCGAAATCGTTTCCTTCGAGCCCGCGACCGGCGCCGAGCTGTGGCGCGGCGCGACAGGCGACGTCGAACAGGCGGTCGCCACCGCGCGTGACGCCTGGCCGCAGTGGGCGGCCGAGCCGCTCAGCACACGCATCGAGCTGGTCCGCCGGTTTGCCAACGAAGTGCGCAAGCAGGAGCGCGCGTTCGCCGAGCTGATCGCGCGCGAAACCGGCAAGCCCCTGTGGGAAGCGCGCACCGAAGTCGAGGCGGTGGTCGCCAAGGTCGAGATCTCGGTCCGGGCCTATGCCGAGCGCACCGGGCAGCGCAAGCTCGACAGCGCGCTGCAGGGCACCGCCGCGCTGCGCCACAAGCCGCACGGGGTGATGGCGGTGCTCGGCCCCTACAATTTCCCGGCGCACCTGCCCAACGGGCACATCGTGCCGGCACTGATCGCCGGCAATGCGGTGATCCTCAAGCCGAGCGAGAAGACGCCGGCGGTCGGGGAATTCCTCGTCCGCTGCTTCCACGCCGCGCGCATCCCGGCCGGCGCGGTGCAGCTGCTGATCGGCGGGCCGGCCGAGGGCAAGGCGCTGGTCGCGCACGAGGGCATCGACGGCGTCCTGTTCACCGGCTCGGCCCAGGTCGGCATCGCAATCAACCGGGCGGTCGCCAGCAACCCGGGCAAGATCGTCGCGCTCGAGATGGGCGGCAACAACCCGATCGTGCTGTGGGACACGCCCAAGATGCACGATGCGGCGACGCTGATCGTGCAGTCGGCCTTCACCACCGCCGGCCAGCGCTGCACCGCGGCGCGGCGGCTGATCATCAAGGCCGACCTCTACGATCGGGCGATGGCCGAGCTGAAGATGCTGACGCAGCGGATCATCATCGGCGCGCCGTTCGACGAGCCGGAGCCGTTCATGGGGCCGGTGATCGACGCCCTGGCGGCCGACCAGCTGACCGAGAGCTTCCTCTACCTGCTGTCGCACGGCGGACAGGCGATCTGCCACATGCAGCGCCCGTTGGGCGAGCTGCCCTTCGTCACCCCCGGAATCATCGACACCACCGCGATGGAGCGGCCCGACGTCGAACTGTTCGGCCCGCTGTTGCAGGTGATCAGGGTCGACGACTTCGACCAGGCGATCGCCGAGGCCAACGCCACGCGCTTCGGCCTCTCGGCCTCGCTGATCGGCGGCAACGAACAGCAGTACAATCGCTTCTGGGCCACCATTCGCGCCGGGATCGTCAACTGGAACCGTCCGACCAACGGCGCCTCTTCGGCCGCGCCGTTCGGCGGCATCGGGCTGTCGGGCAACCACCGCCCGGCGGCGTTCTATGCCGCCGACTATTGCGCCTATCCGGTCGCCAGCACCGAGATGACGCAGCCGCGCGCCAGCCTGGGCGTGGGCTTCAGCGAGGAGCGGCAGAAGTAACAAGGCGCCCGTGCATTGCTGCACGGACGCCTTGGCGCGGCCCCTCATGAACACGACCCGGAAGGACCGCGCTCCGGCCGGAACCCAACAGGGGAAAGGTTCCGGCCGTGTTACGTGCGCCCTAGCGGCAGCGCGTGCTGCCCTGGGCCACTTCCTTGCCGAGAAGCGCGCCCGCGGCGGCACCGAGGATGGTGCCGAGCGAGCGGTCGCCGTACTTGTCGATCTCGCGACCCAGCAGCGCGCCGGCGGCGCCGCCGATGATCAGCCCGGTGGTGCCGTCCTTCCTGCGGCAGTAAGTGCGGCCATCGTCGCCGCGCCACACGCGGGTGTCGCGATAGATCGGCTCGCCGTAACCGTAACGTTCGCCATAGCCGTAGCGGCCGTCGTCGTAGCCGCGGTAATCGCGGTAATCGCGGTAATCGCGGTAACGATCCCGGCGATGGCGGTCCCAGCTGTCCTCGTGCGGCGCGGCGTGATAGCCGGGGGCGTGGAATTCGGCCGCCGACGCCGGCACGGCCGTCACGGCCAGGCCGCTTGCGGCAAGGGCCAGGGCGGACGTCTTGAACAGGGTCTTCATAACTTTCACTCCATAGGGTTCGGCGAGTGGATGGTTCAGCTTTACGCCCCGATTTCTGAACGGCCCGCAACCTGTCCGTCAGATTTGCATCGATTTGCCGCGGCTTGCTCGCTTCGCCGCGCGCGCCTAACCACCCGCCGGTGAACGGCCCCTCCCCCCACCACAAGAGCGGCCTCCCCTATGCCCTCGGTGCGCATGTGGTGTGGGGTTCGATGCCGCTCTACCTGCTGCTGGTGCAGAGCGTGCCGCCGCTCGAGTTCGTTGCCTGGCGGCTGATCTTCACCCTTCCGCTGTGCTTTCTGTTCCTCGCCGTCACCCGCAGCTGGGGCGAGTTGCGCGCGGTGCTGCGCAATCGGCGTGCCGTGGCGACCTTGCTGGCCAGCGCCACGTCGGTGGCGGTCAACTGGTGGCTCTACGTCTGGGCGATCCACAACGGCCACGTCTACGCGGCGAGCCTGGGCTATTACATCCTGCCGCTGATGATGATGCTGCTCGGCCTCGTCGTGCTCGGCGAGCGGCTGACGCGGCGGCAATGGTGGGCAGTGGCGCTGGCCGGGCTCGGCGTGGGCGTCCTCGCGGTGGGGGCGCTGACGACGATGTGGCTGAGCATGTCGATGGCGGTGACCTTCGGCATCTACGGCTTGTTGCGCAAGACGGTGAATGCCGGGCCGCTGGCGGGCCTGACGGTCGAATCACTGATCCTCTATCCGGTCGCGCTGGCGATCGTCGGCTGGTACTGGTCGATGCCGGCCGGACCGGCTTTAGGGCAAGGCTGGGGCGTGGCGCTGGCGGTGGCGTGGAGCGGGCCGATGACCGCGATTCCGCTGATGATGTTCGCCACCGCCGCGCGGCGGATGCCCTACACGGTGATCGGCTTCCTGCAGTTCCTCTCGCCGACGGTGGTGTTCGTGCTCGGGCTGACCGTGTTCGGCGAACCGCTGCGGCCGGCGCAGCTTGGCTGCTATGTGCTGATCTGGGCGGCCGCGGCGCTGTTCACTTGGGACCTGCTGCAGGGCCGCAAGGCCGGTGCAGCCCGCGAGTCCCTTCCGGCCTAGCCGGCGAAGCGCCAGGCGAGCGTCTCGCCGGCGTGGAACGGGACGATGCCGGCGATCTCCGCGGGCACTTCGATCGGCGCCTTCTCCAGCGTGACCGTGCCCTCGTTGAGCGGCAGACCGTAGTACCGCGCGCCGTGCTCGCTGGCGAAGCCTTCGAACCTGTCGAGGGCGCCTTCGGCCTCGAACACCGCGAGGTAGCTTTCGAGCGCGAACGGGGCGTTGAAGATCCCCGCGCAGCCGCAGGCCGATTCCTTCGCCTCGCGCACGTGCGGCGCTGTGTCGGTGCCGAGGAAGAACTTGGCATTGCCCGAAGTCGCGGCGCGGCGCAGCGCCAGCCGGTGATGCTCGCGCTTGGCCACGGGCAGGCAGTAGGCATGCGGGCGGATGCCGCCGACGAGCATGGCGTTGCGGTTGATGTGCAGGTGCTGCGGGGTGATCGTCGCCGCGACATTCGGGCCGGCGGCTTCGACGAAGGCCACCGCTTCCTCTGTCGTGGCGTGCTCGAACACGACCTTGAGCCCCTCCATCTCACCCAGCAGCGGTGCGAGGATGCGCTCGATGAACACCGCCTCGCGGTCGAACACGTCGACCGCGGGGTCGGTCACCTCGCCGTGGACGCAGAACACCATGCCGATGTCCTGCATCCGCTCGAGCACGCGGCGGATATTGGCGATGTCGGTCACGCCGCTGGCCGAGTTGGTCGTCGCGCCGGCCGGATAGAGCTTGGCCGCGGTGAACGCGCCATCGGCGAAGCCGGCGGCAAGATCGTCCGGGTCGGTGGTGTCGGTCAGGTAGCAGGTCATCAGCGGTGTGAAGTCCGCTCCTTCGGGCAGCGCCGCGAGGATCCGTAAGCGATAGGCCGCCGCATCGGCCGCCCGGGTGACCGGCGGGGTCAGGTTGGGCATCACGATCGCGCGGGCGAACTGGTGCGCCGTGTGCCCGGCGACCGCGCGCAGCATCTCGCCATCGCGCAAGTGCACGTGCCAGTCGTCGGGACGGCGGATCGTCAGCGTCTCGCTCATGGCGCGCCAATGGCACAGCGGCTTGACTATCGCCAGTGCCGGCCCACCTTGCCGCCATGGCCCACGAACGACTGTATTCCCGCGCGGTCGTCCGCGTCGCCCCTGCTGCCGACGACGAGGATGCCGCGCAATTCCTCCAGGGCCTGCTCACCAACGACGTCACCGCCACGTTGCCGGTCTATGCCGGGCTGCTGACCGCGCAGGGCAAGGCGCTGTTCGACCTGATCGTGTGGCCGGGCGAGAGCGGATCGCTGCTGCTCGATTGCGAGGCGGCGGTGGCCAAGGACCTGGTCAAGCGGCTATCGCTCTACCGGTTGCGACGTCAGCTCACCATCGCGGTCGACCCGTCGCTCGGCGTCTATTGGCAGGCCGAATTGGGCGACGGCGGCGCGCCCGACCCTCGCCTGGCGGCGCTCGGTCAGCGCTGGTTGGCCGCCGTTTCGGAAGACGATCAGCCGGCCGACGAAAGCTGGCGCTGGCATCGCCTCTCGCTGGGCGTCCCCGAAGGCCGCGCCGAGCTGGCCGACGTGCTGTGGCTCGAAACCAATGCCGACGAACTCCACGGCGTCTCCTTCTCAAAGGGCTGCTACGTCGGCCAGGAAAACACCGCGCGGATGAATTGGCGCCAGAAGGTCAACCGGCGGGTGCTGGTGGTCCCGTTCGACCGCTCGGACGAGAAGCGTCGCAAGGTGGCCTACCCGGAGCTGGGATTCGCCGTCGATCACCTGCGGGTAGAAGACATCGAGCCCGACTTGGCGCCGGGCTGGCTGGAGTCCTAGCTCGCCGCCTGCCGGCCAAGCGACTGCATCAGCATCGCCTCGGCGGTGTCGCGCGCCGAGCCGCGCGGCAGGCCGAGCGATTTCGCGAGCTGCTGGCCGAGCAGCGCGTCGCCGAGCGCCAGCAGGACGAGATTGAGGGTCAGTTGCGGCATCGCGCCGGAGCCTTCCTCGTGCAGTTCCTCGACGAGGTCGCGGATGGTGGCGAGGATCGGGTCTAGCGCGTCCTCGTTGCCCGACAGCAGCATCCAGCTGGCGAGCGCGCCCGCCCCCTCGCGGTCGAAGGCGTCGAACGTCAGGTCGACCACCTCGCGCGGGGACCCGATGCCGGCACGGCTGGCGCGCACGGCGTCGGCGATCGTCGCGCAGACACTTTGCGCGAGGTAGCCGGCGAGCGCCTTCTGCAACCCGGCCGCCGAGCCGAAATGATGCAGCAGGTTGGCGTGGGTGCGTCCGATGCGGCCCGACACCGCCTTGAGCGTCACCGCCTGCGGCCCGGCTTCAATCAGCAGGTTGCGCGCTGCCTCGAGCGCGACGAGGCGGCTTTCCTCCGAAGGCAGGCGCTTTCTTATTGACATACGTGTAAGCTAATCCCATGTTTCGCGTCATGAACGCCTATACCGAATTGAGCGCCGAATCGACGCCCCCGTCCACGATCACGGTGCGCGACCGCCGCTTTGGCCGCGACGGCGGGCAGCAGCGCTGGTGGGCCGGTGGGGATCCGGTCGCCACAGCGTGGTTCAACGCCCTGTCGGCAACCTTCCCCCGCGGCGAGACGTTGTTCATCGATGCGGTGAAGGCGTTCCGCGACGGTGCGCCGCCCGTGCTCGCCGCCGAGATACGGGCTTTCGTGAAGCAGGAAGTCAACCACACCCGCGAACACCTGGCCTTCAACCGCGCGGCCGAGGCCGCCGGATACGACCTCGGCGCCATCGACGCGCGGGTCGAGCGGCTGCTGGCCGACGTCTACGCGCGCCCGCGACATGCCTGGCTGGCGGTGACGATGGCGCTCGAGCATTTCACCGCGATGTTCGCCCACGAATTCCTTGCCCACCCGCAGCATTTTGCCGGGGCGGAGGGCGAGCAGGCGGCGTTGTGGCGATGGCATGCGGTCGAAGAGATCGAGCACAAGGGCGTCGCCTACGACACCTGGCTCAATGCGACGAAGGATTGGAGCCGGTGGAAGCGATGGCAGGTGAAGAGCCTGCTGATGCTGGCGATCACCCGCCGGTTCGTCGTCCACCGCTTCCGCGACGCGAGCGACCTGCTGGAGCAGGACGGCATCGCCGGCTGGCGCGCCAGGGTACGCCTGATCTGGTACCTCACCGGCAGGCCCGGGATCCTGCGGCGCGTGCTCCCCGCCTGGTGCGCCTACTTCCTGCCCGGCTTCCATCCGTGGAACGTTGACGACCGGCATCTTGTCGGGCGCTATGACAGCGAATTCGCCGCCGCCAGGATTTAGGCGGGCTGCCGTTCAGGCCTCAACCGCCCACTTCATCGATTCGGCGAAAAGCCGGTCCAGCTCCTCTTCCGGCACGCTGGCGGAGAAGAGGTTGCCCTGCATCTCGGCGCATCCCGCCTTCACGAGGAAATCGCGTTGCGCCTCCGTCTCCACCCCTTCGGCCGCGACCGCCAGGTTCATGGCCTTGCCGAGGGCCAGCACCGCCATGACGATGCCGGATGAATCGTCGGCCGTGCCGAGCGCGCGCACGAAGCTCTGGTCGATCTTGATCTTGTCGACCGCAAACTTGTGCAGGTAGCTGAGCGACGAATACCCCGTCCCGAAATCGTCGAGTGCGATGCGAAAGCCCGCCTCGCGCAATCTGCGTAGCGAACTCTGCACCGCCGCGTCGTCGGCGAGCAGGACGCGTTCGGTAATCTCGAACTGGATGCCCGCCGGATCGGTACCGGTTTGCGTGACCGTCTGAGTCACCTGCTCGACAAAGCGCGGTGCCCTGAACTGCACCGGCGAGAGGTTGACCGACATGAACGGTCCCGGTCGCCGCGCGGCAACGCGGCAGGCTTCGCGCAGGATCCACTCGCCGAGCGGGTCGATCAGGCCCGATTCCTCCGCCACGGCGACAAATATCTCGGGCTCGATCGCTCCGCGTGACGGGTGTCGCCAGCGCACGAGCGCCTCGATGCCGCTGATCCTGCCCTCGGGAAACGCGACAGTCGGCTGAAAGTGCAGGCTCAGGCCTTCCCCTGTCTCGAGCGCGTGGCGAAGCTCCTTTTCGACGTTGCTGCGCAGCTTGACCGAGTGGTCCATCGCCCCCTTGAAGACACGGTAGGTATTTCGCCCGTCCTCTTTCGCCCGATAGAGCGCGATGTCGGCCTGGCGGGTCAATTCGGTCGAGTCGCCGCCGGTGGCAGGGGCGATCGCGACGCCGATGCTCACGCCCACGTGGGCCTCGCCGCCCGGCACCGCAAACGGACGCTGGACAGCGTTCAGGAGCCGCCGGCACAGCGTCTCGATCTCTGCCTGGGCCGCGTCCTCGATGAGGACGGCGAACTCGTCACCGCCAAACCGGGCAACCATGTCCCCCTCGCGGAGCAGGACCGAGAAGCGGGCGCCGAAGTCTCGAATGAGCGCGTCGCCGACCTGGTGCCCGAAGGTGTCGTTGATGTTCTTGAACCGGTCGAGGTCGAGCAGGAGCACCGCCAGCGCCGCATCGCGCCGGCCGCGTCTGAGCGCCAGCCCAAGCCGCTCGTCGAACAGCGCGCGATTGGGCAGGCCGGTCAGCGGATCGTGGAACGCCAGATGCTCGGCATGCGCGCGGCTGGCTTCGAGTTCGATGCGGGCGCGCCAGTTCCGCCACAGCAGCGCGGCGATCACCGTGCCGATGACCAGCAGCGCCAGCGCCAGCGCCGGAGCTAGGCGTTGCGCCACCTGGCTGCCCGGCTGGAACGGGCTCCACGCGAGATAGCCGAGCGTCACCCCTTCGTTGCTGCGGACAGGCATGGCCGCTCCGGAGCCGGCCCTGCGAACGAAGCGCGCGTCGTCGATACGATACTTGCTCGACAGCCGCTTCAGGAACGACCCGTCGAGATAGCGGACGCTGACATGGAGGTATTCGGAGCCCGGGACCTGGGGCAGTCGGCCGGTTTCCGAAACGATCGGCTTGACGCTGATGATGGCGGGCCGGTCGGCAAGGAGGTCGACGTCGACGGCTCCGAGCGTCTGCCCGGACTCGCCGGCTGTGATCACGTCGCCGGCGCGAAGCCGCTGGCGCAGCCCGCCGGCCAGCTCGAGCGCCTCCGGCGCGACGCGCCCGAACGTCAGCGGCGACGCGCGCCTGCCCCCCTGCATGGCGTAAATCGGGCGATCCGCCGGATCCAGCAGGTAGACCGCGTCGTGCTGGTAATAGGTGTTGAACCAAATGCCGAGATTGTTGTCGATCCACACGAGATCGAGCGGTCGCCGACGCACTTGCTGGACGGCGTCGTCCCACAGGGTCGAGGCTTCCTGGTCGTTGGCGAGTCCGGTGACGGCCTCGTGCATCGCGACGCTGACCAGCTGCTTCTGCCGATCGATCGCCAGCGCATCGGAGCGGCCGATCGAGAGCTGCAGGATCAAGCCGACCAGCACCGCAAGGGCGCCGACCGCCACTGCCGTCGGTACGACGACGGCGCCAATCCAACCCCTGCGCCGACTTCCTGTCATGCCTGCCACGCCCCTTGAGGCGCCGACGGTAACCGAAATTGGTTAACTCGTCTCGCAGCAAGCATCTAATATCGCACTAAACCCGCGTCCCTGCGCGGCGAGCGCGCGGCCGGTCAGGCCGCGCGTCGCATCGGCTGGTTGCACGGGCCATCGGCGTCGCACAGCTCAAGCGCATATTCGCGCGTTTCGAGCCGCGTGTTGCGGCCGAGCCTGTGGAACGGGCGCGCGCGACCGGTCGGCCGGAAGCCCACCTTGCGCAACACCCGGCCCGACGCCGGGTTGTCGGCCGCGTGGCGGCTGACGATCCGCGTATGGCCAGCCAGCCGCGCGAGCGACAATACCCCGCGCAGCGCCTCGGTGGCATACCCCTGGCCCCAATACCCGGGCTCGATCCAGTAGCCGACCTCGACCGTGCTGCCGGACTCTCCGGCGTCCTCATGGAGGCCGCAGCAGCCGATGATCCGCCCATCTTCCTCGGGCAGCGTAATCAGCAGGCTCGGCAGGTGAGGATCACGGGCCGACTCGATCCACTCGCGCGCGTGCTCCTCGCGGTACGGCCACGGCACGCTCGAAAGCATGCGCACGACCGGCTCCTGCCCGATAGCGCGGGTGAGCTCACCAGCATCTTCGGCCCATGCGGGCCGCAAGAACAGCCGTTCGGTACGCAGGAACATGGCTTCGTACTCCTCTCTCCGCCCCCATCGCCGGGCCCCTTGGGCCGGAGATGTGACGATGTCTTTGCGAGGGAGACGAAAAAAGAGAGACGGGCTGGCCCGTCTCCCTCATCAGCCGGATCGAACCGGCGGGCCATCCCGGTGGATGACCCCTTCAGCGAGTCATCCGTTTATTCGGCGGCTTCCGCCATGCAATCGACCGACACGTACTTGCGGCCTTGCTTGCCATCGTGGAATCGCACCTTGCCTGCGGCGAGCGCAAAGAGGGTGTGATCCTTGCCGAGACCGACGTTGACGCCCGGATAGACGCGGGTGCCGCGCTGGCGCACGATGATGTTGCCGCCGATCACGTCCTGACCGCCGAACTTCTTCACGCCGAGGCGACGGCCGGCCGAATCACGACCGTTGCGCGAGCTGCCGCCTGCTTTCTTGTGTGCCATCTCGAACTACCTCTTACTTCTTCGCAGCCGGCTTCTTGGCCGGGGCCTTCTTCGCGGCGGGCTTCTCGTCCGCGGCCTTGGCAGCGGCACCGTCCTTCACGGGAGCCGCCTTCTTGGCCTTGGTTTCCTTCTTCACCTCGACGCCCTTGGCCGGCTCCTGGCGCTCGGCCTCGTGAGCCTTGGCTTCGGCCGCCTTCGGCGCTTCCTCGGTCTTCGCGGCAGCCGCCTTCTTCGGCGCGGCCTTCGAATCGCCAACCGCGACGATGCGCAGCAGGGTCATCTGCTGGCGGTGCCCGGCCTTGCGGCGATAGTTGTGGCGGCGGCGCTTCTTGAACACCGTGACCTTTTCACTCTTCGCCTGCGCGATAATCTCAGCCGAGACGGTCACCTTGCCGGCTTCGGCCAGCTTCTCGCCGTCGCCGGCAAGCAGGACATCGCCCAGCGTAATCGTGTCGCCGGCGTCGCCCGCCAGCTTTTCGACTGCGATCTTGTCTCCGGCGGCGACGCGATACTGCTTGCCGCCCGTGCGCACGACTGCGAACATGGTCTTCAATTCCGTTTCGTTCTTAGCTGCCTCTCGCCGGGTAGTCCCGCACGAACGACAAAAAAGGCGCCCGGTGGGGCACCGAAAGTGCGCCGCCGTTAGGCGAAGCGCTGCCCCCTGTCAACGTTCCGGCGGTGGATTTCGTGTCCTGCAACCGCTGGAAAGCACGCCCCGAGATGGCTAAGGCCGATGCTAATGCGTTTCAACCGTTCCTTATCACTGCTGCCCTTGCTCGCTGCCTGCGCGACACCCGCCGGCAAATATCCGAGCCTCGACTTGCGCGAGGCCGAGCGGGTCAGCGGCGCGCTGGAGCCGGCTGAGCCGGCGCCCTACGTTCCGCCCCCTACGCCCGCGGCGGTGCTGGGCAGGCTGGAGCAGCTGACTGCCGATGCCGCAAGCGCGCACCACGCCTTCCTCGCCGAAGCACCGCAAGTGCGCAGCAAGGTCGCGGCGGCGAGCGGCGCCGACGCGGGCAGCGAATCCTGGGCCCAGGCGCAAGTCGCGCTCGCCGGGCTGGAAGCAGCGCGCAGCAAGGCGATGATCGCGCTGGCCGATCTCGACCGGCTTTATGTCGATGCGGCGCTGGACGCCGCCGCGCTCGATCGCATCGGCCCGGCCCGCGACCGTGTTGCCGCGCAAGTGGCCGAACAGAACGGCACGATCGACACGCTCCTGCGGAGCTTGCGCTGATGGCGCTCCCTTGCGACGGCTGCCCGGTGCGCGATCGCGCCGCCTGCTCGGTGCTCGACGAAGAGGGGCGCGAGTCGCTTGCGCGCACTGGCCGCATCCGCAAGCTCCGCCGCGGCGAGCTGCTGTTCGCCGCCGGCGACGAACAATCCGCCTGCGCCACGCTGGTCCGCGGCGCGCTCAAGGTCGCGGCGATCGACGAGGAAGGCACTGAGCGGATTCTCGCGCTGGTCCACCCGGCAGGCTTCATCGGCGAGCTGTTCGCCCCGTTCGCGCATCACGACGTGGTCGCCCTGACCGACAGCGAGCTGTGCGTGTTCCCGCGCAGCGAGATGGGCCGCGCGATCGACCTCCATCCCAAGCTGGCGCAGGCGCTGCTGCGCCGCTCGCAGGAGGACCTGCACCAGAGCCGCAACCTGCTCGCGCTGAGCGGCAGGCGCAGCGCCGCGGGCAAAGTCGCAGGGATGCTGATGGGTCTGGCCGAAGCGGCGAGCGATTCGCCGTGCCATCCAGCGCGCCGGTTCGACCTGCCGCTGACCCGGGGAGAGATCGCCGGGATGCTCGGCCTCACTATCGAGACCGTCAGCCGCGCCATCACCCGGTTCGAGCGCGACGGCATGATCCGGCGAAGAGGCGCGCGCGGGATCGACCTGGTCGACCCCGCGCGGCTGGGGCTGTCCGCCGAGAGTCGGGCCGCCTAGCTGGCGGTCCCTCAGCGCACGAGCGCGGCGATCGTCACCGTCGCGAAGCCCCAGAACAGAATCAGCACCGGCAGGATCAGCACCTGGATGGTCGCGGCGCCCGCGCTGCTCCGACCGAACGCGGTCATGACGCCGTGGCGCTGGAAGCGCGCCCAGCTGGTCAGGCGCTGCGCGTTGTCCGGCTTCAGCCGCATCCACACGGCCGGCACCACAAAGGCCATGACGAGGAAGAACACGATGATGGCCATCGGCAGGATCAGCGCCGGGTTGCCGAAGCCGAGCGCCATCACGGCCATGAACGCGAGGTACGACACCGCGGTGCCGGCGTAGAGTGCGGCCGGCAGCTCGAAGTTGCGATCGACGGTGGTCGGCGCGCGCACGGCGGCTGCTTCGTGGATGATCGCCTTTTCGGCGATCAGCGGGCGGGCAACGCGTTCGGCCATCGGTGTCTCCTGTCCAAGCGGATGCGATGTGCCGCCCGCCGGACAAGGGCGCTTTGACGCCGATCAAATTATGGTCCTACGGAGCCCAGCGGGTGAGGTCGGCGTGGTCCTGCCGGCGTGGCTCGATCCAGTGCCAGCCGTCGGCGCGCTTCTCGCGCTTCCAGAACCAGGCGTCGCTCTTCAGGTTGTCCATCGCGAAGTCCGCCGCCTCGAACGCGTCGCGGCGATGGCGCGCGGCGGCCGCAACGAGCACGATCGGATCGCCCGGATGCATCGCCCCGACGCGGTGGTGGATGAGGATGCCGTCGAGCGGCCAACGGGCAAGCGCTGCATCGGCAAGCGCTGCCATGCCCGGCAAAGTCAGCGGCGGGTAATGGCTGAGCTCGAGCGCCTCGACATCGCCATCGGGGCGGACCTTGCCGGTGAAGCTGGCGATCCCTCCCGCCGCCGGATGCGCCCGCGCGAACTCCGCCAGCGCCGCCTCGGGTGCCAGCTCCCGTTCGAGCAGGCGGACGTCCTTCACTTCAACCCCCGCTGACCGGAGGCAACAGCGCGACTTCGTCGCCGTCGCCGGCAAACAGCGCGGTCTTCTCGGGCAGCACCTGGCCATTCACCGCCAGCCGCACCTTGTCGCCCGCCACGGCATCGCCCAGCGGGCCCTCGAGCCCCTCGACCAGCGATACCCAGTCGAGCGGCGCCTCGACCGCACGCTCGGGCGCGCCCGCGAGGTCGGCCAGCTTGCCGAGAAAGACCAGTTTCACCGCCATGCGATCAGCCGCCAGTGAGCGACATGTGGCGCGGCTGGGCCGGCCCTTGCCCGCGCTCGATGCGGAAATGGTGACGCTCGGGCTTGATCCGCATCGCTTCGTCGAGCGCCAGCGCCAGGTTGGCGTCGGGTGTCTCGGAGCGCAGCGCCGCACGCAGGTCAACCTTCTCCGCCCCGCCGAGGCAGGCGTAGAGTTCGCCGGTCGCGGTCACGCGGATGCGGTTGCAGGATGCGCAGAAATTGTTGGTCAGCGGGGTGATGAAGCCGAGCCGGCCGCCGGTCTCGGCGACGTCGACGTAGCGCGCGGGGCCGCCCGAGCGATGGTTGTTTTCGGTCAACGTCCAGCGCGCTTCGAGCGCCTCGCGCACCGCGGTGAGCGGCAGGTAGTGATCTACCCGATCGCCCTCGACCTCGCCGAGCGGCATGACCTCGATCAGCGTGATCTCGTGACCCTGCGCGTGGGCCCACTCGACCAGGAACGGGATCTCGTCCTCGTTGAGGCCCTTGAGCGCGACGGTGTTGAGCTTGACCCTGAGCCCGGCCTCCTTCGCCGCGGCGATCCCCTGCAGCACGTCGCCGAGCCGGTCGCGGCGGCTGAGCCGCTCGAACAGGCCCGCATCCATAGTATCGAGCGAGACGTTGACCCGCTTCACACCCGCCGCCGCGAGATCGTCGGCGAACTGCGCCAGCCGGGTACCGTTGGTGGTGAGAGTGAGCTCCTCGAGCCCGTCCCCCAGCTTGCGGCCGATCGCCTGGACCAGCTCGATCATGTCGCGCCGCACCAGCGGCTCGCCGCCGGTAAGGCGAATCTTGCCGATCCCGCGGTCGATCATCGCCAGCGCCAGCTTGTGCAGTTCTTCGAGGCTGAGCACGTCCTTGCGCGGGAGGAACAGCATCTTTTCCGGCATGCAGTACACACAGCGCAAGTCGCAGCGATCGGTCACCGACAGGCGCAAGTACGAGATGCGCCGGTTGAACGCGTCGACGAGGGGAGCAGAGCAACTCATGCGAGCACCATTGTGGAGCCAATCGCTCCGAATTGGAAGGCCGGCCGCCCTTTAGCGCGACCAAGCCGGGCTTCAGAGGGCCAACAACTGGCCGGTGACACCGGGGGCGCCGGACAAGAAGTCCAGCGTTTCGGCGAGCGCGCCTGGTTCAGCACCGACCACGGCGTTCACGCGCTTCGGCGCGGCTTCGCGCGCCAGTTCCTGGACCGCTGCCAGGCGCCAGCTGCGATGCTCGTGGCCGGCGGGCTCGAAGGCGATCACCAGCCCCTCGCCTTCCGCCAGCGCAGCGCGAGCCCTGGGCACATACTGCGCGTGGAAGGCAGCCGCCGCGTCGAGCGGTGCGCGGGGCAGCCCCTCCACGCGCAGGACCGCCTGGCCCATCAACGCCGCTCGCGGTGGAGGGTAATGCCGATCTTCTCGTCCGCCTCGCTCAAGGCCAGCTTGATGATCTTCACCGTTACCGCCTCGACCCGCGCATCCTGCAGGAACAGCGTTTCGCAGACATGGTCGGCGACCGCCTCGATCAGCTTGAAATGCCTGTCGCCCAGCGCCGCCGAGCAGGCGAACTTCAGATCCATGTAGTTCTTGCTCGCGTCGAGCGAGGTGTCGGCATCGTAATGCGGGATCGGCTTGAGGCGCACGTCGACCGAGAAGCGCAGCGGCTGGGGCTGGCCGGTTTCTTCCGAGTAGATGCCCGTGTGCACAAGATGCTCGAAATCGGCGAGCTCGAGATGAAGAGAATCGGCCATGGCGCGCCCTTACTCCGGATTGGACCAGCGGGCGAAGATCGCCGTCGGCATCAGGCGGGCGCCCTCCCCTTCCTCGCGCACCGCAAGGTCGCCGTGCTCGATCGTGCCGGGCAGGCCGGCGAGATGCTCCGCCAGCAGGCCGGCGAGCGCGAGGCTGCTCATGCGCACGGCATACACGGTGAGGAACAGGAAGCCGCTGTCCTCGTCGAGCAGCTTGCGGCAGTCGGCAATGAGCGGTGGCAGGCCTTCCTCGAGCCGCCAGACCTCGCCCTCGGGGCCGCGGCCGAACTTGGGCGGGTCGAGGATGATTCCGTCGTAGCGCCTGCCGCGCCGTACCTCGCGCGCGGCGAACTTCGCGGCATCGTCGACCAGCCAGCGGATCGGGCGTTCGGCCATTCCCGAAAGCGCCGCGTTCTCGCGCGCCTGGGCGACCGACTTCTTGCTGGCATCGACGTGGGTCACCGGGCCGCACTCGCTCAGCGCCAGCGTGCCGACGCCGGTGTAGCCAAACAGGTTGAGCGTCTGCGCTTCGCTCCGCCCCTGCAGTTGCCCGCGCATCCAGTCCCACACCGGCGCCATGTCGGGAAAGAAGCCGAGATGCCGGAACGGGGTGCATTGCGCGGTGAAGCGCACGTCGTTCCACGCCAGCGGCCAGCCTTCGGCGGGAACGGGCCGGGCGAATTGCCACCTCCCGCCACCGTCCTCGTCCGATCCGGGGACGAACTCGCCGTGCGCGTCCCAATCGGGCTGGCGCGGCGACCACAGGGCCTGACCGTCGGGGCGGATGAAGCGATAAGGCCCGTAGCGCTCGAGCTTGCGGCCGCTGCCGCTGTCGACGAGGCCGTAGTCGCTCCAGCCCGCGCCTTCCATGACCAGCGGCTGCTGGACGAGCTGAGCCATCAGGCAGAGGGCGTCGCGTGCTCGGCGACGTAGTCGGCGATGGCCTGGTAGTCCCCGGGGAGTTCGGCGTAGCGCTCCTCGCGGTCGAACAGATCGCCGACGCGCGAGGGCAGCGGCGGCCGCTGGCCGGTGGCGCGCTCGACGGCGTCGGGAAACTTGGCCGGATGCGCGGTGGCGAGCGTGACGACCGGGACTTCGCGCGGGAGTTCCGCGGCGCGCGCGGCGTGGAGGCCGATCGCGGTGTGCGGGTCGATGATCTCGCCGCACTCCTGCCAGGCCCAGGCCATTGCGCGGGCCATGTCGTTGGCATCGGCGCGGGCGCTGGTGAGCAGCGCCGCAGCGCCCTCGCGCTGGGCATTGGTCAGGCGCATGGACTTGGTCGCCTCGAAGCCGCGCATCTGCTCGGCCAGCGCCAGCCCGTCGCGCCCGCCGCAGTCGAACAGCAGCCGCTCGAAGTTGGAGCTGACCTGGATGTCCATCGACGGCGCGGCGGTCGGCGTGACCTTGCCGGCCGAATAGTCGCCGTTGGACAGCGCGCGGTGGAGAATGTCGTTGACGTTGGTGGCGACGATCAGCCGCTCGACCGGAAGGCCCATCTGCGCCGCCACGTACCCGGCGAACACGTCGCCGAAATTGCCGGTCGGCACGCTGAAGGCGACCTTGCGCCGCGGCGCGCCGAGCTGGAGCGAAGCAGCGAAGTAGTACACCACCTGCGCCATCAGCCGCGCCCAGTTGATCGAGTTGACCGCGCTGATGTGGAAGCGGCCGGTCATCGCCGGATCGCCGAACATCCGCTTCACCATCGCCTGGGCGTCGTCGAAGCTGCCATCGATGGCGATGTTGTGGACGTTGGGCGCCTTGACCGTGGTCATTTGCCGCCGCTGGACGTCGCTCACCCGACCCTTGGGGTGGAGCATGAAGATGTCGATGTTCTCGCGGCCGGCGACGGCATCGATCGCCGCCGAGCCGGTGTCCCCGCTGGTGGCGCCGACGATCGTCAGGCGATCCTGGCGGCGCGAGAGAAACTCCTCGAACAGCCGTCCGAGCAATTGCAGTGCGACGTCCTTGAACGCGAGCGTGGGCCCGTGGAACAGCTCGAGCAGCCACTGGCGCTCGTCGAGCTGCCTGAGCGGCGTAACCGCGGCGTGGGCGAACCGGCCGTATGCTTCGGTGCAAAGCCGGCGCAGGGTGTCTTCGCTCAGGCTCTCGCCGACGAACGGCGCCATGACCCGCACCGCCAGCTCGGCATAAGGCAGCCCCGCGAGTGCGGCGATCTCGTCGGTGGAGAACCGCGGCCATGCGCGCGGTACGTAGAGCCCGCCGTCCGCAGCGAGGCCGGCGAGCGTGACGCCTTCGAAATCGAGCGCTGGGGCGCTGCCGCGGGTGGAGACGTATTCCATGTGACAGCGCGGTTAGCGGCGGGCCGCGAGGGTGGCAAGCAAGGGGCGCTAGCGGGCGGGCTGCTTCTGCTCCGCTGCGGTCGTCTCCAGCTCGCGTTTCAGGTCGAGCAGCCGATCCGCTGCCTGCGCCGCGTGGGGGCCGATCCAGCGCTGGTGAATGGCCTGGATCGGCATCGCGTCGAGGTAGTTGAATCGCTCGCGGCCCTTGCGCACCGGCACCACCAGACCCGCGCGCTCGAGGACACCAAGATGCTGCATGACGGTGCAGCGATCGAGCTCGGGGAAACCGAGGCACAGCTGAGAGGTGGTCAACGGGCGCAGCCTGAGCTCGTCGCAGATGCGTCGGCGGACCGGGTTCGCCAGCGCCTTGAATACGGCATCGAGATCGTCTTCGATTGACATGTTATGTTTCTATAACATAATTACCGACGACTCAAGCGAGGAGTTTGCGAGATGGAACTGAGATTCAGGGTTGCCGCGCGGATCGCCAAGCCGGTGCACGCCGTGTTCGAGGCCGTCGCCGATCCTGCGCAACTGTCGCAATATTTCACCACGGGCGGCGCCAAAGGCCGGCTCGAGACGGGCGCCACCGTGACGTGGGACTTCCACGACTTCCCCGGCGCATTTCCGGTCTACGTGACCGAGGTTGTGCCCGACGAGCGCATCGTGCTCGAATGGAAGGCCAACGAACGGGGCGGCACCGACGTGCCCGATTACCGCACCACGGTGACCATGACTTTCAAGGCGCTCGAAGACGGCCGCACACTGGTCGAGATTGCGGAAGAGGGCTGGCGGCTGAACGACAACGCGCTCGAGTCTTCCTACGGCAATTGCATGGGCTGGTCGCAGATGCTGTGCGCGCTCAAGATGTGGCTCGAGCACCGCATCAACCTGCGCGAAGGCATGTACAAATGAGCTAGCCGCGCCAGCGCTTCCGCAACGCGAGGACGTAGATCACCAGCGCGGTCAGCGCGAACAAGAACCATTGCCCGGCGTAGGCCAGGTGGTTGTTGGGCAGGTCGTTCGGATCGGGCGGCGCGAGCGCTTGCAGCCCGCGCGGGTTCTGCGCCGCCTGCAGGGTGCCACCGAACTCGCCCCCCGGGGCGATGACGCCGCTGACCCGGCCGCCGGTCCATTGCACGTCCCGTGTCGGCAGCGACCAGCCGAGCGCCACTTCGGCCTCGCCGCCGCCGTCGATGGCGCAGCGGGCGATTTGCGACACGCCGCTTTCGCCATTTGCGCCATGCGCGGCGGTGGTCCGCATGCGCAGCACGCGCTGGCAATCGAACTGGCTCCAGCGAAACAGCGAGCGCTCCATCGCCGCGCCGTCGCGCGGCCAGGGCACGGTCGAGGACATCGCCTGCGCCTGCGTGTAGCGGGCGATCAGGCCTTCCTTCCACTCGCGGCGCTGGAGCTGCCAGACGCCGAGAGCGATCATCGTCACCACCGCCGCTGCTACCAGCAGCGTCGGCAGCAACGGAACGCGGCGTGTCATGTCAGTGGTAGGCGGCGCCCCAGCCGCCCCAGACGTAGACGACCACGAACAGGAACAGCCACACCACGTCGACGAAGTGCCAGTACCAGGCGGCCGCTTCGAAGCCGAAGTGGTGGTTCGGGGTGAAGTGGCCGAGATAGGCGCGGCGCAGGCAGACGATCAGGAAGGTCGTGCCGATGATCACGTGGAAGCCGTGGAAGCCCGTCGCCATGAAGAACGCCGAGCCGTAGGTGTTCTGGCCGAAGGCGAACGGCGCGTTGGCGTACTCGTAGGCCTGGATGCTGGTGAACAGCAGGCCGAGCAGGATGGTCAGCCACAAGCCGCGCTTGAGCCCGTCGCGGTCGCCGTGGATCAGGCAGTGATGCGCCCAGGTCACGGTGGTTCCCGAGCACAGCAGGATCAGCGTGTTGAGCAGCGGCAGCGCGAAGGGATCCATGACCGCTTCGATCGCCTTGGGCGGGAATTGCCCGCCGACCACTTCGGCGAGTTCGCTCGGGAACAGCGCGAAGTCGAACCAGGACCAGAACCAGCCGACGAAGAACATCACCTCCGAGGCGATGAACAGGATCATCCCGTAGCGCAGGTGCAGCTGCACCACCGGCGTGTGATAACCCTGCTGCGCTTCCTTCACGACGTTGGAGAACCAGCTGAAGAAGGTCGCGATCAGCCCGGCGACGCCGAGACCGAGGACCAGCCAGTGGTTCGGCAGGTCGTGCATGTAGAGCACCATGCCGCTGGTGAAGGTCACCGCCGAGATCGCACCGATCAGCGGCCAGATATCGGGCGGCAGGATGTGGTAGTCGTGGTTCTTGGCGCCGGCCATGGTGGGTTCCTGATCCTTGCTTGGGCTCGCCCTTAATAGGCGCTTCACGGTTGGTCCAGAGGCGGTTTATGCGGGCTTCTTCGTCCTGTGGAAGGTGTAGCTCAGCGTGATCTGCTCGACCCCGTCCATGTTGGGATCGTCGAGCGCCTTGGGATCGACGTAGAACACGACCGGCATGGCCACTTCCTGCCCGGGTCTGAGCGTCTGCTCGGTGAAGCAGAAGCACTGAATCTTGCTGAAATAGGCACCGGCCTGCTCGGGCTCGACATTGAAGCTGGCCGTGCCGGTGATCGGCACCGAGCTCTCGTTGCGCGCCTCGAAGATGGCCATGTCGCGCTCGCCCACCTGAACCGTGTCGGTTACCTGCCGCGGGCGGAAGATCCACGGCATGTCCGGCGCGGTGTTGGCATCGAAGCGGATCGAGAAGCTGCGGCCGCCGGCGCTCTTCGCCAGCTGCTCCGCACTGACGGCCTCGGCCAGCGTCACCCGCTGCGTCGTGCCGCCGAAGCCCGTAACCTGGCAGAAGATGCGGTAGAGCGGAACCGAGGCATAGCCGAGCCCGAGCATCGCCAGCGCCGCGCTCAGCGCGACGAGCGCCACGCGGCGGTTCTTCGCAGCGAGAGGGGCGGCGCTTGCCATCAGTCGAGCATCTTCACGATGGTGATCGCATAGAACAGCGCGACGAACCCGGCCAGCAGCAGCGCCAGCGCGATGTTGCGCCCGCGGCGGGCGCGCTTGAACTGCTGCTCTTCTTCGGGCGTCATGCGGCAGTCCCTTGTGCGAGCAGATAGTGGTCCGCGACCAGCGCGGTGAACAGCGCGAACAGGTACAGCACCGAGAAGCTGAACAGGCGCTTCTCCGGCGCCATCCTGTCGCCGTCGGCCGAATGGCGGAAGGCCACCGGCAGCGCCAGCGCGACGAACAGCGCCGAGAGCACCAGCGCCGCTACGCCATACAGCGCGCCGGTCCCGCCGATCCACCACGGTGCGAGGCTGACCGCGAACAGGATCAGCGAATAGGCGAGGATCTGCCGCCGCGTCGCCGCCTCGCCGGCGACCACCGGCAGCATCGGGATGCCGGCCTTGGCGTAGTCGGTCTTCACGAACAGCGCGAGCGCCCAGAAATGCGGCGGGGTCCACATGAAGATGATTGCGAACAGCAGCACCGGCATGACGGTGATGTCCCCGGTCACCGCGACCCAGCCGATCAGCGGCGGGAAGGCGCCCGCGCCGCCGCCGATGACGATGTTCTGCGGCGTGCGCGGCTTGAGCCAGATCGTGTAGACGACCGCGTAGTAGAGGATCGAGACCGCAAGGATCGCCGCTGCGAGCCAACCGACCGCGAGCCCCATCGTCAGCACCGAGGCGACCGACAGCGCCACGCCGAAATCGCGCGCGTCGGTCCGGCGCAACCTGCCCTGCGGCAGCGGGCGCCCGGAGGTGCGCTTCATCTGCGCGTCGATGTCGGCTTCCCACCACTGGTTGAGCGCGCCTGCCCCGCCGGCGGCGAGCGCGATGCACAGCACGGCGGTGAAGCCGAGCACCGGATTGATGGTGCCGGGCGCGGCCAGCAGGCCGCACAGGCCGGTGAACACCACCAGGCTCATCACCCGCGGCTTGGTCAGCGCGAAGAAGTCGCGCCATTCCGAAGGGAGAGTCTGGGTTGGGGCGATGGTTGCGGTCATTTCAAACACATTCCCCTCCCACCTGCGGGAGGGGTTAGGGGCGGCCAGTGCGAAGGTGGTCCTCGCCCACCCTCGGCCCCTCCCGCCAGCGGGAGGGGAGTTTCTCGATCAATGCGCCGCGCCGGGGGTCATGCCAATCACGTCGTGGTGCGTGTGGTGATCCTCGATCACCGGCAGGGTCTCGAACTGGTGGTAGGGCGGCGGGCTCGACAGCGTCCATTCGAGCGTCGTCGCGCCATCGCCCCAGTAGTTCGCCGGCGCCTTCTTGCCCGCGGTGTAGGCGTAGATCAGGTTGGCGAAGAAGACCAGCATCGAGGCGGCCATGATGACGTAGCCGATCGACGAGACATTGTTCCAGTACTCGTAGGCCGGGGTGTAGTCAGGATAGCGCCGCGGCATGCCGTTCATCCCGAGGAAGTGCTGCGGGAAGAAGATCACGTTCACGCCGATGAAGAAGACCCAGAAATGGATGTGCGACAGCAGCTCGCTGTGCATCCGCCCGCTCATCTTCGGGAACCAGTAGTAGAATCCGGCGAACAGCGAGAACACCGCGCCGAGCGACAGCACGTAGTGGAAGTGGGCGACCACGTAGTAGGTGTCGTGCAGGTTGTCGTCGATGCCGCCGTTGGCCAGCACCACGCCGGTCACGCCGCCCACGGTGAACAGGAAGATGAAGCCGAGCGCCCACACCAGCGGGCTCTTGAACTCGAGGCTGCCGCCCCACATCGTCGCGATCCAGCTGAAGATCTTGATGCCGGTCGGCACCGCGATCACCATCGTCGCCGCGGTGAAGTACATCTTCGTGTTTACGTCGAGGCCGACGGTGTACATGTGGTGCGCCCACACGATGAAGCCGACGACGCCGATGGCGACCATCGCGTAGGCCATGCCGAGGTAGCCGAACACCGGCTTGCGGCTGAACGTCGCCACGATCTGGCTGACCATGCCGAAGCCCGGCAGGATCATGATGTAGACCTCGGGGTGGCCGAAAAACCAGAACAGGTGCTGGTACAGGATCGGATCGCCGCCGCCCGAAGGATCGAAGAAGGTCGTGCCGAAGTTGCGGTCGGTGATCAGCATGGTGATCGCCGCGGCGAGCACCGGCAGCGCCAGCAGCAGCAGGAACGCGGTGACCAGCACCGACCACACGAACAGCGGCATCTTGTGCAGCGTCATGCCCGGCGCGCGCATGTTGAAGATCGTGGTGATGAAGTTGATCGAACTCATGATCGACGCCGCGCCGGCGAGATGCAGCGCGAAGATGCCGAAGTCGACCGCCGGCCCGACCGAGCCGGTCGTGGACAGCGGCGCATAGACCGTCCAGCCGACGCCCGCGCCGTTGCCGGTACCGCCGGGGAAGAAGGTCGACAGCATCAGCGAGCAGAAGCCGGCGACGGTCAGCCAGAAGCCGATGTTGTTCATCCGCGGGAAGGCCATGTCGGGCGCACCGATCATCAGCGGCACGAACCAGTTGCCAAAACCGCCCATCGTCGCCGGCATGACCATGAAGAACACCATGATCAGGCCGTGCGCGGTGATCAGCACGTTCCAGGTGTGCAGCGCCTTGTCCATGTCGAGGTCGCCGCCATTGAGCCAGGCAGAGACGTCGCCGAGGATCTGCAGCCCGGGCTGTGCCAGCTCCCAGCGCATCAGGCCCGAGATCGCGCCGCCGATGATGCCCGCGATGATCGCGAAGATCAGATACAGCGTGCCGATATCCTTGTGGTTCGTCGACATGAACCAGCGAGCGAAGAAGCCCGGCTTGTGGTCGGCATCGTGGTGATGCGCTTCCGCGTGGGCCTGGAAGGTGTCGGCAGTGGTAGCCATCGTGAGCGTTACCCTAGGATCTGGTTCTGGTCTGCGAAATCAGGCTTCGGTGCCCGGAGCGGGGGTCGTCGCGGCACTGGGCGCGGCGGCGGTCGGCGCGGCGCCGGCGCCCGGCGCTCCCTCGACCGAGGATTCCGGCTCTTGCTGCGGCGCGGCGGCCGGCGCGGGCGCGGGCGCCTCGCCTCCGAGCGTGCCGCCCTTCGAGCGGATGTAGGCTTCGAACTGCGGCCGGGTCACGGCCTCGACCGCGATCGGCATATAGCCGTGGCGCGCGCCGCACAGCTCGGAGCACTGGCCGTAATAGATGCCCGGTTCCTTGATGAACAACATGCGCTCGTTGAGGCGGCCGGGGACCGCGTCGATCTTGAACCACAGGCTCGGCACCGCGAACGAGTGGATCACGTCGGCGCCGGTGACCTGCATGCGGATCGGCTCGCCTGCGGGGACGACCAGGCGGTTGTCGGCGGCGAGATGCGACGGCTCGCCGCGCTTGATCGCCTCTTCCTCCGGCAGCATGTTCGAGATCACCTCGAAGCCGCCGTTGTCCGGATAGGCATAGCCCCAGTACCACTGATAGCCGGTCACCTTGATGGTCAGCGCGTTTTTCGGCGGGCTGTCGTACTGGTGCGCCAGCAGCGTGATCGAGGGGATCGCGATCATCACCAGGATCAGCACCGGCACGGCGGTCCAGATGACTTCGATCACGGTGTTGTGGCTGGTCTTCGACGGCACCGGATTGCGCCCGCGACGATAGCGCACCACGACCCAGAGCAGCAGGCCGAGCACCAACAGGCTGATGAATGTGATGATAGGCAGCAGCACGACGTCGTGCATGAACAGGCCTTCGTCGCCGATGTTCGAATACTGCTTCTGGAAGCTCATGCTGCCGAGCAGATCCTTGTGGCCATCGATGGGCTGGCCCTTGATCCACTCCGGCCCGAGCGGCGTGTAGCCGCTGCCGTCGGGCGCCGCGGTGGCCGCGGAAGCTTCGGCGGCGGCGGCGGGCGCCGCAGTCTCGTCGGCCACGTTGGGCGACTGCGCGTCGGCGGCCGGGGCCAGGGCACTCGACGTCGCCGGCGCCGAAACGGTCGTCGCGGCTTGCGCGAAGCTCGCCTGCGGGACCGAAGTCAGCGCGAGAATTGCAGCAACGAGGGGAAGGACATGCAACCACTTGCGGGCGATATCGCCAAACTTCATCTGTCTGCCGCTTTCCGTTCTGTCTGAGGCGCGCGAGGGCCGTTAGGCCCCGAGGAAGGGCCCGTTTGGCGGGGCCTATACGCCCGCTTGCCCCATGCCTCAAGCGCTTCTAGGGAGATTTTTCGACAGGTCCGCGAGGGCGACGGCTGCGCCGCGGCTCCGTCGCGTCCCGGCCAGGCGTTCGTGCATCGAAAGGCTAGTTTTCCAGCATGACCGAAGACGAGGTACTCGCCGAGTTCCGCGCCAGCCACGCCCTGCTCGAAGGGCATTTCGTGCTCTCCTCGGGTCGCCACAGCGGGCATTACCTGCAGTGCGCGCGCGTGCTGATGAACCCCGAGCGCGCCGGCCTGCTGGCCCGCGCGTTGGTGCAGAAGCTGCCGCGCGAACTGCGCAGCCAGGTCGACAAGGTGGTCTCGCCGGCGATGGGCGGCATCATCATCGGCCACGAGGTCGGCCGCGCCCTCGACGTCGACGCGATCTTCGTCGAGCGGCCGGCCGGGACGTTCGAGCTGCGCCGCGGGTTCACCCTCGACGAAGGCGACAAGGTACTGCTGGTCGAGGACGTCGTCACCACCGGCCTGTCGAGCCGGGAGGCGATCAAAGCGATCAACGCGGAGGGCGGCGAGGTAATCGCCGCGGCGGCGCTGGTCGACCGCACCGCCGGAGAAGTGGACCTGGGGGTTCCCTTCCAGGCCCTGGTGACGATCAACTTCCCGACCTACACCGAAGACGAGTTGCCGCCGGAACTCGCCGCGCTGCCGGCGGTCAAGCCGGGCAGCCGCAAGGAGTGACCGCGATGCTGCGGCCCGGAAGACTGCGGCTGGGCGTCAACATCGACCACGTCGCCACGATCCGCAACGCGCGCGGCGGCGACCATCCCGATCCCGTGCGCGCGGCCGAGATCGTCGCCCGGGTCGGCGGCGACGGCATCACCGCGCACTTGCGCGAGGACCGCCGGCACATCCGCGACAGCGACCTCGCGCGGATTCAGCAGGCCACCGGCCTGCCGCTCAATCTCGAGATGGCGGCCACGGAAGAGATGCTCGCCATCGCCCTCGCCCACCGCCCGCACGCGGCCTGCATCGTGCCCGAGAAGCGCGAGGAAGTGACCACCGAGGGCGGGCTCGACGCGGCCGGACAGCACAACCGGCTGCAGCCGATCGTCAGCCGCCTCACCGAGGCCGGCATCCGCGTCAGCCTGTTCATCGCCCCCGACGAGCGCCAGCTCGAGGCCGCGCTGCGCCTCGGCGCGCCGGTGGTCGAGTTCCACACCGGCGAATATGCCCATGCCGAAGGCGATGCGGTCGCAGCCGAGCTGAAAAAGGTCGCCGACATGGCCGCGCTCGCCGCCAAGAACGGCATCGAGCCGCACGCCGGCCACGGCCTCACCTACGAGAACGTCCAGCCGATCGCCGCCATCCCCCAGCTCGCCGAGCTCAACATCGGCCACTACCTGATCGGCGAGGCAGTGTTCGTGGGGCTGGAGAACGCGGTGCGCAGGATGCGCGAACTGATGGACGCGGCCCGATGAGGTGGGCGCAGTGATCATCGGCATGGGCTCCGACTTGTGCAGCATTGAGCGCATCCAGGCCGCGCTCGATCGCCATGGCGACCGGTTCGAGCAGCGCTGCTTCACCGTCATCGAGCGCACCAAGGCAGCCAGGCGCCCGTTCACCCGCGCGGGGACCTACGCCAAGCGATTCGCTGCCAAGGAAGCCTTCTCCAAGGCGGTCGGCACCGGGTTTCATCGCGGCGTGTACATGAAGGACATCGGCGTGGTGAACCTGCCCTCGGGCGCGCCGACGCTGGCGCTGGAGAACGGGGCGGCGAAGCGGCTTGCCGAACTCACGCCTGAGGGCCATGTGGCGCACATCCACCTCACGCTGACCGACGATCACCCCTGGGCCCAGGCCTTCGTCGTGATCGAAGCACGCCCCGTTTGAGCATCCTGCCGTGACCGACGAGACTTCCGACCAGGTTCCCGCGGCGTCCGGCGAAGGCGCGCCTGCCGAGGGGAAGAAGAAGGTCAACTGGATCGCGGAAATCCGCGGCCTGGCGCTCATGCTGCTCGGGGTGCTGGCGTTCCACTCGCTGGTGGCCAAGCCGTTCTACATTCCCAGCGCCTCGATGGTGCCCAATCTGCTGGTCGGCGACCGGCTGATCGTCAGCAAGTACCCTTACGGCTGGAGCTGGGTCTCGGCCTCGTTCCACGTGCTGCCGCGCAGCGCGCGGCGCATCGCCCCCGCAACGCCGCAGTACGGCGATATCGTGATCGCCGTGCCGCCCGACCGCGACGAGGATTACATCAAGCGCGTGATCGGCCTTCCCGGCGATCGCATCGCCCTGGTCGACGGCCAGATCATCCTCAACGGCAAGCCCGTGCCGCAGGAGAACGAGCCGCCGGTGCGGATCGCGGTCGACCGGCAGCTGTGCGAGGGCGCGTTCGGCTCGACCCACCCGTGCCTCGACGACTTCGAGCCCTATCGCGTGCGGCTGGCCAACGGCACCGAGGTCTACGAGCCGCCGACGTTTCGCGAAACGCTGCCCAACGGCGCCAGCTACCTGATCATCGACCACATGCGCCAGGAGCTCGACAACATCCGCGAGATCGTCGTGCCCGACGACAGCGTGTTCCTGATGGGCGACAACCGCGACCACTCGGCGGACAGCCGCGCCCCGGACGGAAACCACGGCGGCAATGGCCTGGGGGGCCCGGTGCCGATCGCCAACATCGGTGGTCGCGCGGAGATCATCACTTTCTCGCTCGACGGCGGAACGACGTGGAATCCGCTGACGTGGTTCACGTCGTTGCGTCCGGCGCGCGCGTGGACCAGTCTGCGCCCGCAACTGCGCCGCGGCGCGAACGGGGGAACGGACGGGAATGGCGGAAACTGACGGCACGGTTCCGGAAGGCGCGGACGACCGCGCCAGCCCGGCCCATATCACCAGCCCCGAGCTGAGGTGGGAAGCCAAGCGGGCGCTGATCTGGGTTCTTGTCGTCGGACTGGCGATCCTCGCGGTCTATATCTCCGAGGCGCTGCTGGTGATCTTCGGGGCGATGGTGTTCGCCGCCATGCTCGATGGCGGCGCTCGGCTCCTCGGCCGCGCGGTCAAGGTTGGCCGCGGTTGGCGACTTGCAGCCGTGCTGGTGTTCGCCGTGGGCTTCCTGGTCTGGCTCGGTTATTTCGCCGGCTCGCAGATCTCGCGCGAGGCGGCCGAATTCCCGGCGATCATCGGCGCCCAGATCGGGCGCCTGTTCGGCTGGCTGCGCGAGCAGGGCTTTTCCATCGGGCAGGATCAGATCCAGAGCGTCGTCGGTCAGCTCGTCAGCGGCGTCGGCATGGTGACGCAGGCGATCGGCGGCGTGTTCGGGGCGCTCTCCACGCTGCTCCTGATCGCCATCATCGGTATCTACGTCGCATTGGAACCGCGGCTCTACGAGCGAGGCGTCGCCTGGATGCTGCCGCCGGACCAGCGCGAGAGCTTCACCATAACCGCCGCGCAAATGGGCTTCACCATGCGCCGCCTGATGGCCGGACGCCTCGCCGGCATGGTGTTCGAGGGCGTCTTCACCTGGCTCATGCTGACGCTCTACGGCGTGCCGATGGCGGCCCTGCTCGGCATCATCACCGGCCTGCTCGCCTTCGTACCGAACCTGGGTGCGCTGGTTGCCGGTGCCTTGATGATCCTCGTCGGCTTCTCCGGCGGGGTGGACATGGGCCTCTACACCGTCCTCGTGTACTTCGTGGTGCAGAACTTCGACGGCTGGATCCTGGTCCCGCTCATCGCCAAGAAGACCGTCGACCTCGCTCCGGCGCTGGTGCTCGCGATGCAGCTGATCATGGGCCTTCTGTTCGGCGTGCTTGGCCTGTTCCTGGCCGATCCCTTGTTGGCCATGATCAAGATCGCGCTCGAGCGGCGTTCGGAGTTCAACGAACAGGAAGAGCAGCGGCTCGCCGCGGGCGGCAATGGCCCGTAAGTTCCTCTACCTGATCGCAGTCCTCATCGTGCTCATGGTCGCCGCACTGTTCGCGCTGCGGCTGTTTCCCGGCGCGCTGACCCGCGCGTCGCTGGTGCCGACCACCGAATTCACCCGGCAGGAACGGCTGGCGGGCAACGCCTACGCCGATCCGGCGATGTGGCTCTCGCGACCGGGTATGGGATCGAACGACCCGTCCCGCTGGCGGCCCTCCGGCACCGCCGCACCCGACGGCAGCGCGCCGCCGTTCGCGGTGTTCTTCGTCCACCCGACCAGCTACTTCGAACGCGAGCGGTGGAACGCGGCCCTCGACGACGAGCAGTCGCAGCGGCGCGCGCGGCTGTTCGTGCGCGGAATGGCCAGTCCGTTCGATTCCGCCAGAGAAATCTGGGCCCCGCGCTATCGCCAGGCAACTTTCGGCGCGTTCCTGACCGGCAAGCCCGAGGGCCGTCTGGCGATAGATGTCGCTTACGGGGACGTGGCGATGGCGTTCGACCAGTTCGTGGCACGTACCAATCCTGCTGCGCCGATCGTGCTTGCCGGCCACAGCCAGGGCGCAGTGCACGTGCTGCGCCTCCTGCGGGAACGCATTGCCGGCACGCCACTGCAGCGGCGCATCGCCATGACCTATGCGATCGGCTGGCCGATCTCGCGCGAGCACGATCTGCCCGCACTCGGCATGCCCTCGTGCGCCTCACCGGACCAGTCCGGCTGCATCGTCAGCTGGTCGAGCTTCGCCGAACCGGCGCATCCAGATGACTGGCTCGAGCAGTACGGCAACTCGCACGGCTTCGACGGGCAGGTGCGCGGCGAAAGTCCGATCCTGTGCGTCAATCCGCTGACCGGCAGGCAAGGCGGCGCGGCGCCCGCGAGCGCCAACCTCGGCACGCTCAAGCCCGACGACGACCTGGCCAGCGGCGAGCTGATCCCGGCAGCCGTCTCGGCGCGGTGCAGCAAGCGCGGGCTGCTGCTGATCGGCGATCCGCCGGAATTGGGCCCTTACGTGCTGCCGGGGAACAACTACCACGTTTACGACATCCCGCTGTTCTGGGCCAACCTGCGGCAGGACGTCGTTCGGAGGATGAAGGCGTGGGCGGCGACGCACTGATCACCGAGCAGGCGGGCGAATTCCGCGAGGCGCTGCCCGACGGTGGCGTGCTGCTCGGGCTCGATCTCGGCACGCAGACCATCGGCACCGCCTTTTGCGACGCCGGTTGGCGGTTCGCCAGCGCCGGCAGGACGCTGCCGCGCGGCAAGTTCTCGCGCGATCGTGCCGCGCTCGAATCGCTCGTCGCCGAGCGCCGGGCAAAGGGCCTCGTCATCGGCCTGCCGCTCAACATGGACGGCACTGCCGGCCCGCGCGCGCAGGCCAGCCGCGCCTATGCCCGCAACCTTGCCCCGCTCGGCCTGCCGATGCTGCTGTGGGACGAGCGCTGGTCCACCGCCAGCGCCGAGCGGGCGATGATCGACCAGGACATGAGCCGCGCCCGGCGCGCCGAGCGGATCGACAGCCATGCGGCGGCAGTGATCCTGCAGGCGGCGATCGACCGGCTGGCAGGGGGCGTACTCTAGGGATCGGCCAGTGCCTCGCGGTGGCGCCGGGCCTCAAGTGCGATCAGCCGGCTGCCGGACGTTTCGGCCCGACGCCACAGCTCTTCGCGGTCCGCAGCATCGAGCACGCCCGCCCGCGCCTCGAGCGCGCAGAGCCGCATCCGGTCGCTCGGGTGGCTGTGGGCGAAATGTTCGGCGAGGTCGTACGCTTCCTCGCCGCCCAGGCCCACGGCGATGCGCAGGAACACTTCGCTCGCGCCGGCGCTGAGCACTGCGGCGATCCGGTCGCGCACGGTGTCGAACCGGTATTGGTCGAGCCAGCCCTGCGCGCCTCCGGCGTGCATGACGTTGAGCGAAACCGACAGCGCGGCGGGCGGCAGCTGCGAATGGACGTCGCGGTGTGCGCGGTAGTGCAGGACCTTGCCCGGCTCGAGACGCGCACGCCCGGCAAAGCGCAAGCCTGCCTCCTCGGCGACCGCCCCGGCAACCGCGCGGTGTTCGTACTCCCAGTAGTCCGACCAGTATCCCGGGCCGAAGTAGCCCAGGGTGAGGAAGTCGAAGTTGTGGTCGTGCGGCAGTCCGTAGACGAACGAGTGGCCGCCGCTGGCGCGGAACGCGTGCTCCTCGCGCGACGGCCAGATGTTGGCGCGCAGGAAGAACTCGCCGCCGGGCGCCGAAAGCATGATCACCTGCGGCCCGTAGACGCTCGATCCGTCGTCCTCCCTGTATCGGGCGGCGAGTTCGGACAGCACGACCCTGGCGAGGAAATCACGGTTGTTGCCGAGCCGCCGGAGCCAGCCGGCGACGTGCAGCAGGCTCGCTTCGTCCTGCGGCTCGAACCCGCTTTCGCCAAGCGCCGCGATGCACTCATCGAGTTCGCAGACGGCCTCGTTGTCGCCGGCGATTACGCGGGGCACCGGCCGCCTTCCAGAGCCGCCAGGCACGGATGCGCCTCGACCAGCTGCGCGCGCAAGGCGCCGGCGGCTGCGGCGAGCGGATCGTGGCCCGTGCGCGCCAAGGCGCACAGCGCCCGGAAGCCTTCTACGGCGTCGAGCGCGAGGCATTCGCGCAGGGCCTGCCAGCGCAACGAGGCGTCATTCGGCTCGGCGGCGATCGCTGCCATCACCGGCGCTGCCTCGGCGCACCCCATCCGGCCGAGCAGCGCGAGCATCATCTCCTGGCGGCTCGCGCGGATCTCGCCCGCCGACTGATGGACGAGCACGCCGTCGTCGAGACGGTACTCGGGGCTCGGCTCGGGCGCGGCGGCGAACCGGTGCAGCCGCAACGACACCAGCCGGCGGGAGACGCGCGAGACCTGCAGCGCCTCGCACGCGAGGTCGAACGACCGCCGCACCCCGCCCTTCAGCGCCACGCAGCGTGCACCAAGGCCGCCGGAATCCGGGTCGCGCCGAATGAGTGCGCCCTCTCCCTCGCCGGCCAGGATCGCATCGTGGCGCTCGGCATGGCTGAAACCGGCCGTCGCGTACTCCCATGCACCGGGCTCGCGCGCATGCAGGATGAGCTGCGCCCGCCCGCTGCGGGCCAGCAGCAGGGTCGAGACCTCGCCATCGAAGCCGTGGCGAAAGGGCAGCTGTCCGAACCGGTTGCGCGCCAGTTCGGCGGCGAACAGGTGCGTCACCGACAACGCGAGGGCGACCGCATCGTCGCCATCCTCGAATGTCCTCGCGAGCGCCGGGCAATCGGCCAGTGGAGCGCCCGCGCCGTAGCGCGCCAGGTCTGGCAGCACGGCGGAGACCGCGGGCTGGCGGCGCCACGCATCGCCTGCAGCGATCATTTCGGCCTGGGCCCGGCGCTGCAGTCTCCTGTCGCGCCGCATCTCGGCGATAGCCGGACCGATCAGCATGGCCCGAACCCGCGCGTCAGATGATGCCTGCGTCGTAGACGAAAGTGGCGAGAATGATGACCGAATCGTCGTGACCCGGCATCTGCTCGGTGATGCTGCCGAACAGTCCCGTAAGGACGTCGAGATCGGGCAGCATCGACAGGTCGATCTTGGGCAAGAGCATGGCAAGTCTCCCATATTGGCGAGACACGATGCCCCGCCCGAGAGATTTTGCCCGCTGGGGCACTCTAACCAAAGTTAAATGATTGTAAGACCTTGCGGCAAATTTAACCCCGCCGAAGCACGACCACCAACCCTTCCGCGGCCGCCGCGTCGAACGGCGGCACGCACCGTCTGGCATCGGCGCGCGCGCGATCGAGGATCGCGGGCGCGATGCCGGGCTCCGCCACGATGACATCGGCACTGCCGAGGAGGCGCGCCTGGCGCAGCGTGAGGTCGTCCGGATCGTCGCTGGCAATCGTCAGCGTGACCGGCGCGCGCGTCCGCACCGCCGTGGCGCCGAACAGCCAGGCCCCGACCCGCTCCGCCCCGCCCTGTGCCAGCGGATCGAGCGGCCCGCCCGGCGCCAGCGCCGCATCGAGCGCATGGCGCCGCTCGGACGCACCCGGAAGGTGCCGCCGCAGCGTCTCGCGCGCGCCGTGCAGCGCCTCCGCGAGGCTGCCGAGATCGGCCGGCAACAGCGCCTCGAGGCGAAGCCGCAGCTGCTTGGCGAGCCCCGCGGACGCGCCCGCCGTGCCGACCGCCACCAGCACCGGGTCGCGGTCGAGCACGCTCGGCACGGTGAAGTCGCACAGCTCGGGCCTGTCGGTGACGTTGACCAGCACGCCAGCCGCCCGCAACCGCGCAGCGGCCGCCTCGGGCTCGGCAAGTGCAACGAAGGCCAGTCGGGCGTCGGCATTGTCCTCGCCGACGGGGACGCCTCCGGCCCGTTCGACCAGCCGCCGCCTGGCCTCGGCGCTTTCGCCTTCTCCCAGCACGATCACCGGGCGGCCGGCGATGCGATGGAAGAGCGGCAGGCTCCTCAATCAAGCCACTCCGGCACCCGCTCGGCGGCCGTAATCTCTTCGGGCAGGATGCGGTCGGCGACTACCGCGAACTTGTCGCCGTCGACCATGACCTCGGCGACGAACCCGCGGCTGTTGTAGCTCGAGGCCATCGTCGCCCCATAGGCCCCGGCGGTGCGGAACACTGCCAGGTCGCCCGCCTCGACGCCCTCGATGTCGCGGCCCATGGCGAAGGTGTCGCCGGTCTCGCAGATCGGCCCGACGATGTTGGCGGTCATCCGCCTGTTCGACGGGCGCACCGCCTCGAAGTCGTGCCAGGCGCCATAGAGCGCCGGCCGGGCGAGGTCGTTCATCGCCGCATCGACGATCACGAACGGATCCCTGGCGCCCTGCTTGACGCGCACCACGCGGGTCAGCAGCACGCCCGCGTTGCCGGTGATGACCCGGCCCGGCTCGAACATCAGCGTCACGTCCCAGCCGTGGGTCACCCGGGCGACCATGGCGCCATACTCGGCCGGGGTCGGCAGCACGTCGCCGGCCTTGTAGGGCACGCCGAGGCCGCCGCCGAGATCGACGTGCGTGACGGTGAGGCCGGCGCCGCGCAAGCGCCCGATCAGCGCCCCGAGCTTCTCGAACGCCAGCTCGAGCGGCCGCAGGTCCGCCAGCTGGCTGCCGATGTGGACCGCAAGGCCGCGCATTTCGAGCCCGGGCAGCGCGGCAAGGCGGGTGTATATCCCAGCGGCGCGATCGATCGGCACGCCGAACTTGTTGTCGGCCTTGCCGGTCGAGATCTTGTCGTGCGTGCCGGCATCGATGTCGGGATTGACCCTGAGCGCACAGGGCGCGCGCAGGCCCCGCGCCGCGGCGAGCTCGGACAGCTCGACGCCCTCTTCCTCGGATTCGAGATTGAACTGGCCGATGCCCGCGTCGAGCGCGCGGACCAGCTCGTGGTGCTGCTTGCCGACGCCCGAAAAGACGATGTCCTGCGCCGGCATCCCGGCCGCGAGCGCGCGCGCCAGCTCGCCGCCCGAGACGACGTCGGCGCCGAACCCCTCGCGCTGCATGACGCGCAGCACGGCGAGGTTCGGATTGGCCTTCACGGCAAAGGCGAAGTGCGCCTTGCCGACACCCGCCAACCCTTCCCTGAACACCCGCGCGTGGCGCTCGAGCGTAGCGCGTGAATAGACGTAGACGGGCGTGCCGACTTCCTCGGCGATGCGCGCGAGCGGCACGTCCTCGGCGTAGAGCTCGCCGTTGCGGAGGTGGAAATGGTCCATGGTTCAGGGCTTTTTCGGCTGGCCGTCCGGCGGCAGGTCGAACGGATCGTCCTCGCGCTCCTCCGACTGGCGGCGCAGCTCGACGCTGCGCTCGGGCGCGGCCTGCGGGTCGAGCTCGAGCAGCTCGGCCGAGGTCGGCGGATCGCTGCGGCCGTAAGGCGCGGGCGGCAGTTGCTGGCCGGCGACCGGCATCAGATCGCGCTGGCGCCCGCACGCGGCGAGCGCGAGCAGCATCAGTGCGGCAACGGCAGCAGCGCGTCTCATGCGTCCATTCCTAGCGCCTTGCGCGCCTCGGCGATACGCCTGCGCACCTGATCCGGCGCGGTTCCGCCATGGCTTGCCCGGGCGGCGACCGACGCCTCGACCGACAGCGCGCGATAGACACCCTCGCCGATCCGCGCGTCGATCGCCTGCAGCTCGGCCAGCGGCAGCGCGTCGAGCGCAACGCCGCGGCTCTCCGCCAGCTTGACGGCGGCGCCGGTGATGTGGTGCGCCTCGCGGAACGGCACGCCGGCTTCGCGCACCAGCCAGTCGGCAAGGTCGGTCGCGGTGGCGTAGCCGAGCTCGGCCGCCTGGCGCATGCGGTCGGTGCGGAACTCGGTCGCCTCGACCATCCCGGTCATCGCCGCAATCGACAGGCCGAGCAGGCCGGCGGCTTCGAACACCGGCGGTTTGTCGTCCTGCATATCCTTCGAATAGGCGAGCGGCAGGCCCTTCATCGTCACCATCAGCGACACCGCGCAGCCGGTGATCCGCCCGGCATGGCCGCGCACCAGCTCGGCCGCGTCGGGATTTTTCTTCTGCGGCATGATCGAGCTGCCGGTGCTGAGCGCATCGGGCAGGCGGACGAAGCCGAACGGCTGGCTGGCCCAGATGACGAATTCCTCGGCCAGCCGCGAGAGGTGCAGCGAGCACTGCGCGGCGGCCATCAGGTAATCGAGCGCGAAGTCGCGGTCCGACACGGCATCGAGGCTGTTGGCGGTGGGCGCGTCGAAGTCGAGCGCCTGCGCGGTCATCTCGCGGTCGATCGGAAACCCGGTGCCGGCGAGAGCGGCGCTGCCGAGCGGGCACTGATTGAGCCGCACGCGCGCATCCGCGAAGCGCGAGCGGTCTCGGCGAGCCATCTCGTAATAGGCCATCAGGTGATGGCCGAGCGTCACCGGCTGCGCGGTCTGCAGGTGGGTGAAACCCGGCATGATGCTCTCCGCATGCTCGGCGGCGCGCGTCACCAGTGCTTTCTGCAGCGAGTCCAGCCCGGCATCGGCCTGGTCGATCGCCTCGCGCACCCACAGCCGGAAATCGGTCGCCACCTGGTCGTTGCGGCTGCGCGCCGTGTGGAGGCGCCCGGCGGCCGGGCCGATCAGTTCGGCGAGGCGGCTCTCGGTGGTCATGTGGATGTCCTCGAGCGACCAGTCTTCCGGCACGCCCTCGGCTTCGTATTCCGCGGCCACCCGGTCGAGCCCATGCTCGATCGCCACCGCATCTTCATCGGCGATGATGCCGCAGGCGCCGAGCATGGCGACGTGCGCCTTGCTTGCGGCGATGTCCTGCCGCCACAGCGCCTTGTCGAACGGGATCGAGGCGTTAATCTCGCGCATGATCGCGCCGGGCCCTTCCGCGAAGCGCCCGCCCCACATCTGGTTGGAGCCTCCGATGCCCCGTTCGCCCTTGCTTTCGCTCACCTGTGCGCTCGCCTTCGTTCTGGCCGGCTGCGATAGGGAAAGCGCCGAACCCGCGCAACCGCAGGAAAGCGCTGCCGCCGAGAAGGCGGAGTTGACCGGCGAGATCGACCGCAGCTTTGCCGGCGAGGCCGCGCCGGCGATCACGCTGACCGATCCGGCCGGCACGACGCTGGCGCTGGGCGAGCTCGAAGGCAAGCCGACGCTGGTCAACCTGTGGGCGACCTGGTGCGTGCCCTGCGTCACCGAGATGCCGCTGCTCGACGGCCTGGCCGGCGAACTCGGCGAAGGCGTGCGCGTGCTCACGGTCAGCGAGGACATGAAAGGCGCCGAGGCGGTCGAGCCGTTTTTCGCCGAGCGCAAGCTGCCCAACCTGACCAAGTGGATGGATCCGAAGAACGACCTCGTCATTGCCTACGGCGGCAGCGCCTCGTTGCCGCTGACGGTGATGTACGATGCGCACGGCAAGGAAGTCTGGCGGATCGCCGGCGGCTACGACTGGTCGAGCGCCGCAGCGCGCGAACTGGTGGCCGAAGCGGTCAAGGCGACCTGACGATGGCCAGCCAGCTCCAGCTCGACCTGGCGGCGCTCGACAGGCGCGCCCTGCTCGGCGGGCTGGCGGCCGGACTGGGCGGCGCGGTCCTCGCCGCCTGCGGCAGCCGCGCCGGGGCGCAAGCCGCGGTGTCGTGCCCGGTCACCCCGACCGAGACTCGCGGGCCGTTCCCCGGCGACGGTAGCAACGGGCGTCCGCGACCCATCAACGTATTCGAGATGGCCGGCCTGATCCGTCGCGACATCCGCCCGAGCTTCGCCGGCATGAACGGACGGGCCGAAGGCGTTCCGCTGGAGCTGGAGCTGAGCCTCGTCGGCAGCGCCTGCGAGATGCTGGCGGCCCCTGCGGTGTATCTGTGGCAGAACGATGCGGCAGGCGACTACTCGCTCTACGACCGCACCGACGTGAATTATCTGCGCGGCATGCAGGTGGCGGACGACGGGCGGCTGCGTTTCACCCTGATCGTGCCTGGCTGCTATGGCGGACGCTATCCGCACTGCCATTTCGAGGTCTTCGGCAGTTCGGACGAGGCGATGCGCGGCGCCGGCCCACTGCTCGTCTCGCAGTTCGCCTTTCCCGACGCCGAGTGCCGCGCGATCTACCGCGACGACTCCCGCTACGGCGACAGCCTGCGCAACCTCGAGCGCCTGCCGATCGAGCGCGACTTCGTGTTCGCCGATGCCGACGCGGCCGGGCGGGCTCGCCAGACGATCGCGCTGACCGGCGACCCGCGCGCCGGCTATCGCGGCGCGGCGACGATCGCGCTCCGCGGCTGAGGTTCGACGGAGCGGCCGGCGAGCGCCTTCCCCACGAGAATGATCGCCGGCCCGTCGCCCAGCGCGCTTCTGGCGGCCAGGGGGAGCAGGTCGAGGCGGGTGGCGAAGTGCCGCTCTTCGGGGAGGCTGACGCTTTCGACCAGCAGCACGGGCGTGCTGGCCGGCAAGCCGGCGGCGATCAGCCGCTTCGAGATTTCGGGTGCAGCGGCCTTGCCCATGTAGATCGCCAGCGTCGCCTGCGGGTCGGCCAGCGCTTGCCAGTCGAGATCGACGGCTTCGCCCTTTCGGGTATGGGCAGTCACGAAGGTCAGGCGCCGCGCAAGGCCGCGCAAGGTGAGCGACATGCCCACGCTTGCCGCAGCGGCGCTGGCGGTGGTGACCCCCGGGCAGATTCGGACCGGAATGCCCGCCGCCCGACAGGAGTCCATTTCCTCCGTGGCGCGGCCGAAGATCGACGGATCGCCGCCCTTGAGGCGCACGACGCGTTCTCCGGCAAGCGCCGCCGCGACGATCAGCTCGTCGATCGTGCGCTGGTCCTTCGAATGGCGGCCCGAGCGCTTGCCGACGGAGATCAGCCGCACTCCCGGAGGGACAAGCTCGAGTACCCCCACCCCGACCAGCGCATCGAAGAAGATGACGCTCGCCTGGCGGATCAGCCGTTCGGCCTTGCGCGTCAGCAGCTCGGGGTCGCCCGGCCCGGCGCCGACCAGCCAGACCTCGCCCAGGGCGATCATGGCAGGATCAGGCATGGGCCGCCTCCTTCGTCTCGCCGATCAGGCGCTGGATGGCAGGCCGGCACGAACCACAATTCGTGCCGGCCGAGAGAGCCTGGCCGACGGCCTCGACGCTGATCAGTCCCTGGCTGGCGATCGCTTCGACGATCGTCTTCATGCCGACGTCGAAGCACGCGCAGACAATCTGGCCGCGGTCCGGAAGCGGCACCGTCGGGCGTCCGGCAAGCAGCTCGACCGAGGAAACGGCGTCGCCGGAAAGCTGCCCGATCAGCCAGTCGCGATCCGGCAGGCGGCCGATTCGCGTGACGTACAGGGCCGCGCCGAGACGCCCGCCCTCAAGCACCGCGACGCGCAGGCCGCCCCGCGCGGCGTCGGCGATCTCGACCCGCTCCCCGCCGGGCAACAGGGCGTTGGCGAGCGCTGCGGTGTCGCCGCTGCCGGCGAGCTCGACCAGCCAGCCGTGCGCTACCCGTACACGCGTATGATACAGCGCCGGGATCCGCTCGGGGACGGCGCGGACGATGGCAAAGCCGCGCCACTCCGGGGCCAGCTTGTCGATCTTTGCGGGCGTGGCCTTGAAGCCCGGTTGCCCCGAATGCGGATCGACGTTCGGCCGCGGCAGAAGGCCGGCGCGGCCGCCGCTGGACTGGCGGTCGGTCCAGTGGATCGGGGCGAAGATCTCGCCGCGCCGCTGGCCGTCGCTGACAAGCGCGCGAAACACGCTGTCGCCCTGCGGCGTGGCGACACGGACCAGGTCGCGGTCGTCGATCCCGTGCGCTTCGGCATCGAGCGGATGGATTTCGACCATCGGTTCGCGGCGATGCTGCGACAGCTTCGGCGAGAGTCCGGTGCGCGTCATCGTGTGCCAGTGGTCGCGGTAGCGCCCGGTGTTGAGCGTGAGCGGCCAGCTCGGCAGCGCATCCTCGACCTCGCGTTGCGCCACCGGGACCAGCCGGGCCTTGCCGCCGGGTGCCGGGAAGCGGCCATCGGCGAACGGCTGTCCGCCCCAGCGGAACGGCTCCAGGTTATCGTATCCGTGGTTGGTGATTGCCCCTTGCACGCCGAGGTCGAACAGGCGGCGACCTTCGTTGCGATAGGCCGAAAGCCGTGCGTGTTCGCGGTAGATGTCGGCGGGGCACTCGTAGCCGAATGCATCGCGCCAGCCCATCGCGCGCGCGACCTGGGTGACGATCCACCAGTCGGGCCGTGCTTCGCCCGGCAGCGGCAGCAGGTTGCGCTGGCGGCTGACCGTGCGCTCGCTGTTGGTCACCGTGCCGTCTTTCTCGCCCCAGGCCGCGGCCGGCAGCTTGACGTGCGCAAGGCGTGAGGTGTCGGTGTCGGCCACGCAGTCCGAGACGACCACGAACGGGCACGCCGCCAGCGCGTCGCGCACCATACCCGCATCGGGCAGCGAGACCGCCGGGTTGGTGGCCATGACCCACAGCGCCTTGACCCGTCCCTCGCCGATCGAGCGGAACAGGTCGACCGCCTTCAGGCCGGGCTTGGTGGCCATTCGCCGCGCCGCCCAGAAACGGCGCACGTCCTCGACGTTCTCCGGCGCGAAGTCCCGGTGCGCGGCCAGCGTCGTGGCCATGCCGCCGGATTCGCGCCCGCCCATTGCGTTGGGCTGGCCGGTGATCGAGAACGGCGCCGCGCCGGGCTTGCCGATGCGGCCGGTGGCGAGATGCACGTTGAGAATCGCGTTGACCTGGTCGGTGCCGCGGATCGACTGGTTCACCCCCTGGCTGAACAGCGTCACGGTGCGCTCGTGCCGGGCAAAGAGCTCGTAGAACGCCAGCAGGTCGGACGGCGCCAGGTCGCAGATGGCGGCGGTCGACCACAAGTCGCAGCCCTCGCCGATGGCTTCCCAGAATCCGTCCGGCGTGTGCACGTGCGCGTCGACGAAATCCGGATCGACGATGCCGTTGTCGCTGCAATAGGCGAGCAGCCCGTTCATCAGCGCTACGTCGCTGCCCGGTCGCAGCGGCAGGTGCAGGTCGGCGTCTTCGCAGGTTTCGGTGCGGCGCGGGTCGATGACCACGATCCTGGTGCCACGCGCAGCACGCGCGGCCATGATGCGCTGGTAGACGACCGGGTGGCACCATGCAGTGTTCGACCCGACCAGCACGATCAGGTCGGCCTGCTCGAGGTCGTCGTAGCTGGCGGGTACGACGTCCTCGCCGAACGCACGTATGTGGCCCGCCACCGCGCTCGCCATGCACAGCCGCGAGTTGGTGTCGATGTTGCCCGAGCCGATGAAGCCTTTCATCAGCTTGTTGGCGACGTAGTAGTCCTCGGTCAGCAATTGGCCGGAAACGTAGAACGCGACGCTGTCCGGTCCGTGGCGCGCGACGGTATCGGCGAAACGGCGCGCGACGTGGCGAATGGCCTTGTCCCAGCTCGTGCGCCTGCCGCCGATCTCGGGATGGAGCAGCCGCCCTTCTAGCCCGACCGTCTCGCCGAGGTGGGTGCCCTTGGAGCAGAGCCGTCCATGATTGGCGGGATGCGCGGGATCGCCCTTGATCGCCACCTCGCGCTCGCCGGTGACGGTTGCCTCGATGCCGCAGCCGACGCCGCAATAGGCGCAGGTAGTACGGATCGCGCCCATCGGTTCAGGCGGCCTTCGCGGGAAGCGCACCGAGCGCGGGCGGTACTACCGCCTCGCGCAGCAGATAGATGCGGCCGGCGTCGACCTTGACCGGAATCGTCGGCACACACCCTTCGTCGTCACCGAGCGCCTGGCCGCTGCGCAGCGAAATGCGCCAGTTGTGCAGCGGGCAGGTCACGCTGTCGCCGTGGACGATGCCCTGGCTCAGCGGGCCCTGCTTGTGCGGGCACTTGTTAACGAGCGCATAGACCTCGCCGCGCATCGTGTGGAACACGGCGATTTCCTCGCCGCCCTCCACCGGCAGCGTCGCCGCCATGCCCGGCTCGATCTGGGTGATCGGGCCGATATCGAGCCACTTCGCCTGCTGCATCATACGTACTCCGGAGCAGGACGGACGGTGGCGAGGTGCTGGTGGAGGTCGCGCCGCTCGCCCTCCGCGCGCTTGGCCCAGGGATCGTCCTGCATGAATTTCTGCGAGTAGCGGAAGCGCCCGGCCAGCCGTTTCACGGTGTCCGGCTCGGCGAACATCTGCGCCTTGATCCACTCGAGCCCCTTGCGCTCGAGCCACGGCGCGGTGCGCTCGAGGTAATGCGCGTCCTCGCGGTACAGCTGGACGAAGGCGGCGCAGTACTCGAGCGCATCCTCCTCGGTGGCGACCTTGCACAGCAGGTCGGTGGCGCGGACCTTGATCCCGCCGTTGCCGCCGATGTGCAGCTCGTAGCCGGAATCGACGCAAACCACGCCGAAGTCCTTGATCGTCGCCTCGGCGCAGTTGCGGGGGCATCCGCTGACCGCGATCTTGAACTTGTGCGGCATCCAGCTGCCCCAGGTCATCTGCTCGATCCTGACCCCGAGGCCGGTCGAGTCCTGGGTGCCGAAACGGCACCACTCGCTGCCGACGCAGGTCTTCACCGTGCGCAGCGCCTTGCCGTATGCGTGACCCGAGACCATTCCGGCGGCATTGAGGTCGGCCCAGACGGCGGGCAGGTCCTCCTTCTTGATCCCGAAGATGTCGAGCCGCTGCCCGCCGGTGACCTTGACCATCGGCGCGTCGTACTTCTCGACCACGTCGGCGATCGCGCGCAGCTCGCGCGGATTGGTCAGCCCGCCCCACATCCGCGGCACGACAGAATAGGTGCCGTCCTTCTGGATGTTGGCATGGAGCCGTTCGTTGACGAAGCGGCTCTTCTGGTCGTCCTCGTACTCGCCCGGCCAGGCGCACAGCAGGTAGTAGTTGAGCGCCGGGCGGCACGAGGCGCAGCCGTCGGGCGTGGTCCAGTGCAGCTCCTGCATCACCTGCGGGATCGCGCGCAGCTCTTTTTCGACAATCAGCCGCCTGACGTCGTCGTGGCCGAAGCTGGTGCATTTGCACATGGTCTTGACGCCCGCCTGCACCTCGCTGCCAAGGGTCAGTACCAGGAGACTCTCCACGAGGCCGGTGCACGAGCCGCAGCTGGCCGAAGCCTTGCACTGCGAGCGCACCGCATCGAGGCTGCACGCCCCGGACGTGATGGTGTCGACGACCTTGCCCTTGGATACGCCGTTGCAGCCGCAGATTTCTGCGTCGTCCGAGAGGGCCGCAACGGCGGCATTAGGGTCCGCGAAGGCGCCTCCTCCGAGGGCGAAAGCCTGGCCGAAGATCAGCCCGTCACGGATGTCGGAGATGTCCTCGCCCTTGCGAAGGAGGTCGAAGTACCAGTTGCCGTCGGCCGTATCCCCGTAGAGCACCGCACCGACGATGCGGTCGTCCTTGAGCACGAGCCGCTTGTACACGCCGCGCGCGGCGTCGCGCATGACGATGTCCTCGTGCTCGTCGCCGCCGATGAAGTCGCCGGCGGAGAACACGTCGATGCCCGACACCTTGAGCTTGGTCGAGGTGACCGAGCCCGCATAGCCGGTCGGCGCGTCAGTCAGGTGGTCGGCGAGCGCCCGGCACATCTCCCACAGCGGGGCGACGAGGCCGTAGCATTCGCCGCGATGCTGGACGCATTCGCCGACCGCGACAATCGCCGGGTCCGAGGTGACCATGTGATCGTCGACCAGAATGCCGCGCTCGCAGTCTATCCCGGCCGTCTTGGCAAGCCTGATGGAGGGTCGGATGCCGACCGCCATGACCACGATGTCCGCCGGGATTTCGCGCCCGTCCTTGAGCCGCACGCCGGCGACATGGCCGTCCCTCTCGAGGATCTCCTGAGTGTCGGCCCCGGTCAGAATCGTCTGGCCGCGCCGCTCGAGCTCGCTCTTGAGCAGCCATCCGGCCGCCTCGTCGAGCTGGCGCTCCATCAGCGTCGGCATCAGGTGCACGACGGTGACCTTCATGCCCCGCAGGCTGAGGCCGTGCGCCGCCTCGAGCCCGAGCAGGCCACCGCCGATCACCACCGCCTCCCCGCCCAGCTCGGCCGCGGCAAGCATCTTGTCGACGTCGTCGAGGTCGCGGAACGTGACCACGCCCGGAAGTTCTCGACCCGGTACGGGGATGAGGAACGGATCGGAGCCGGTGGCGATCAGCAGCCGGTCGTATGGCTCGACGCGGCCCGAGCGGCTGACGACCGCCTGCCGTTCGCGGTCGATGTGATCGACGGGATCGCCTGCGACCAGCTCGATACCGTTGTCCGCGTACCACTCGGCGGAATTGAGGACGATTTCGTCGAAGCTCTTTTCGCCGGCGAGCACGGGCGAGAGCATGATGCGGTTGTAGTTCACGCGCGGCTCGGCGCCGAAGATGGTGACAGCGTAGCGGACCGGATCGCGGGCGAGCAGTTCCTCGACCGCCCGGCACCCCGCCATCCCGTTGCCGATCACCACCAGCCTTTCCGGCAGTGCCTGCGCCTGACTGAAGTTCGTCGGTGCGTTCACTTCGTGTGGTCCCTCAAACGCGCACGCAAAAAAGCCGCCAGGTCGTGCCCCGAAGGGAGACTGGCGGCGCCTTTGCCACGCTGTGATGCTTTGCGGCGGTTCGGCCTGTGTTCGTCCTTCGTTGGACGGACCGACCCGTTCGACCGCTAGATAGCTGATCCGAGCGGTCCGCGGCAAGCCCTATATTGCACTGCAACATAAAATGTCGGGTCGCTAGAAGCCCACTTCGGCCTGCAGCCAGAGCTTCTCGGTGTCGATCGCAAGGCCTTCCGCATCGTAGTTCGCATACTTCGCCAGCAGGCTGACCGGGCCGAGCTTGAAGCCGAGCGAGGCATCCCACTCGCTGCCGTACTCGAGCCCGCCGAAGTCGCTGTCGAACTCATGGTAGATCAGATCGGCCTTGAGCCCCGGCAGGAACGGCACGCCGATCGAGCGGCCTATGCCGGCATAGTAATCGCGCAGACCATTGGCAGGCGTGGTCAGGAACAGGTCGGCCCAGCCGTTGAAGGCGTGCAGCGTGGCGAGCGGGGTCTGGAAGGCTGCAACGCCGCCATCGCTGCCGAGCTCCTCGTAGCCCGCGGTGGCGGTGAAGCCGAACAGCGTCAGGCCCGCCTGCAGGTTGTAGTAGTCGGCCCGGTGGGACACCGGGTTCGCACCGTAGTCGCTCTGGGTCGCATAGCTGGCGAGCGCGTTGAGCTTGCCGAGCGCGGAAATGTCGACGGCGGCGGTAATCAGTACACCGTAAGTCTGGCTCGAGAAGGCCAGCCGCGTGTCGTAATCGAGCAGGTAAGCAAACGCCTTGGCGTCGACCACCGGCAGGTCGATGCCACCGCTGAGCAGCACGAAGTCGCCATCGAAGTGCTCACTGGGGCTGTCGACGCCGAACACAGTGCGCTGCGAGATGGCGTAGGAGGCATCGAGCAGGACCACGCCGAGCTTCGCCTGCCCGCGCACGGCGTCAAAGGTCTGCTCGTTCTGGCGCCAGCCGACGTTGCCGACGAAACGGGCGTTGTCCAGAATGATGCGCTGGCGACCGACCGTGACGCCGGTGCCGTTCTTGATCCAGGAAACCTGCAGCCGGTTGAGCTCGAGGTTCTCCGGATCCGCCACGACCGGGTAAGGTTCGATCCCGTTGCCGGGAAGCGTGTCGTTGTAGTGGTCCGACAGGGCCAGCGTGCCCTCGGCCTCGGCAAGCAGCGCAAAGCCCGAAGCCTTGACCTCGGCCCCCGCCCGCGCACGCAGAGTCAGGGCAGCGGCGCTGTTCGGGAAGTTGGCCTGGTCGACCGCTTCGTACCGCAACCGCGCGGCGACGATCGGGTCGAGCGTGACTCCTTCGGCAATGGTGATCGGGCCACCGAAATCGTCGGCCAGGCTCGGCATTGCGGCCATCGTCGACCAGAGAGCGGTCCCGTAGGCCGCCAGGCGCACTTTGTTCATGAGATCCCCCAGGGCGTGTTGTGAGCAGCGCCCCTCGAGCATTCTCTCCGACGCCCCGCCATTTTCGGCGGCGACCCGGAAGCGGGCGGCAGCCCGCTTCCGTCACGTTCATCAGATTCGCGCGACCGCCAGCTCGGCGCCCCACGTCGAGCGCCAGCGGCCCTTGACCAGCGTCAGGCTCCCGAGCGCAATCGTCGCCAGTCCGGCGAAAATCAGGAATCCGGCCGACGAGCTGCCGGTCAGCTTCTGGGCGAAGCCGAGCGAGGAGGCGAGGTAGAAGCCGCCGACGCCGCCGGCGAAGCCGACCAACCCGGTCATCACCCCGATTTCGCTGCCGAAGCGCTGCGGCACGAGCTGGAAGACCGCGCCGTTGCCGATGCCGAGCGTGCCCATCACGACGATGAACAGCGCAACGGCGACAGGGAGCGAGCTCGGACCGGTGCTGATCGCCGCGAGCACGAGCGCGGCGACGGTGTAGACCAGGCTCAGCGTGCGCGTGCCGCCAAAGCGATCGGCCAGTGCGCCGCCCAGCGGGCGGACGAGCGAGCCGGTGAACACGCAGGCGGCGGTGTAGTATCCGGCGACAACCGGGGTCAGCGCGAAGTTGTCGGTGTACCAGATCGACAGCGAGTTCGAGAGGCCGACGAATCCGCCGAAGCTGACGCCGTAGAACAGCATGAGCCACCAGGCGTCCTGGTGCCTGAGCACGTCGCCGTAGGCCGAAAGCGGCTTGGGCTCGGGCTGGTTCGGGCTGTCCTCGGCGAGGATGAGATAGAGCACGAACACGGCCGCCAGCGGGATGACCGCGAGGCCGAGGACTGCGTTCCAGCCGAACAGCTTGGCGAGGATCGGGGCAAACAGCGCGGCGAGCACGGTACCCGAGTTGCCCATGCCGGCGAGGCCCATCGCCTTGCCCTGATGCTCGGCCGGATACCAGCGGCTTGCGAGTGGCAGCGCGACCGCGAAGCTGGCGCCGGCAAAGCCGAGGATCACCCCGAGGGCGAGCGTGCCCGTGAAGCTGTCGACGCCGTACCACCAGCCGACCAGCAGACCCGCCATGACGATGAGTTGGTTGGCCGTGCCGGTCAGCTTCTGCCCGATGCGGTCGCCGAGCAGGCCGTTGACGAGCCGCAGTACCGCCCCTGCGAGCGTCGGCACCGCGACCATCAGTCCCTTTTCGGCCGGGTCGAGGCCAAGTTCGGTCGAGATGATCGGCGCCAGCGGGCCGAGCATCACCCAGACCATGAACGAGACGTCGAAGTACAGAAACGCGGCAAGCAAGGTTGGCGAGTGACCGGATTGCCAGAAGCTCTTGCCGGTACCGCGGTCGGTCCCGGTGGCTGTCAGGGATAAGTTCATCGGCGCATTCCCCTTCGCTGGCGGACAACGCGAAAAAGCCGCCTCGACATGGTCCGCTGGGACCAGATCGGGCGGCTTCGTTGCCACGCTGATTTCGACAGATGAGGCTTGGTTCGCCCCCACCGCTGGGAGCGCCTCGTCGCCATCAGCTAACCGATTCGCGGCCTGCGCGTAAAGTGGTTTTTTGCAATGCAGCACAGAATTGTGCTCATGCGAAGGACGCCAGGTAGCCCTCGATGTCGTCAGGATCGAATGTGCGGCCATCGAAAAAAACGTTGGGCGACAAGGTGATGGCCCCTTGCTGCGTGGTCACCTGGACGAGCTTGTCGATGCTTCCCTCGACCTTCGAATTCGCCCCCGGCAGCGCGTCCCCGGTGCCTTTCAGCGCACTGCGGTAGACGTCCGGGCGAAACACGCGCGAAGCCGCACGGGCATCGGCGGCGGCGTACGGAATGCCGTCCCAGCGGACCATCTGGCTGTAGAGCCACATGGCCTGGCTGACCCACGGGAAGTTGGCCGCCTCGCTGTACTGGAACATGAAATCGGGAAAATGGACCGGCGCGCTGCCAGCGGTCAGCACCAGCCGGTCGGAGATCGCTCGCTCGATCAGCACCGGGTTGCCGTCGAGGTATTCGGGACGCGCGAGAATCGCGGCGTTGGCGGCGAAGTTCGCCGGATCGATGAAGTGCGCGCCCGCCTTGCGCATGGCGCGGATCAGCGCTTCGACGGCCGGTCGTCGGCCGTCGAGGACCGGTTCGCGCATGGCCAGCACCTTCTCGACACCGCGGCGCCAGATCTGGGCACTGACGAGGACGATCGAGCCGACGCCGCGCTCGACCGCGACGCTGTTCCACGGCTCGCCCACGCAAGTGCCGTCGATCTCGCCGCTGGCGAGGGCGTCGGCGACGTAGGGCGGCGCGACGGTGACGATCTCGATGTCCTCGTCCGGCCGGATCCCGCAGGCCGCGAGCCAGTAGCGCAGCTTGTAGTTGTGGCTCGAGTAGCGGTGGACCACGCCGAATCTGAGGCGACGGCCCTTGCCGGCGAGGCGTACCACTTCCTCCTTCAGCTTGCGCCCGGTCTCGGCCGGATCGCCGAGCTGACCCGGCGCCACGAGCCGCCCTGCGAGTTCGTTGCTGAGCGTGATCGCATTGCCGTTGAGCCCGAGCACGAACGGCGCGCTCAGCGGCTGCGCGGGTCGGCCGCGGCCGAGCGTGGTGGCGATCGCCAGCGGCGCGACGAGGTGCGCGGCATCGCTGTGCCCGTAGAGCAGCCGGTCGAGCACAGTCGCCCAGCTGACGTCGCGCACCAGCCGCAGCGACAGCCCTTCGTCCTCCGCGAAGCCGTGTTCGCGTGCGAGGATCGGCAGGCAGGCATCGACCAGCGGCAGGAACCCGATGGTCAGGTCTTCGCTCATTGTCCGCCCCCCAGAAGTTCGTGCGCCGTCACCACGGCCTCGGCGATCTCCGCAATCCGCCGGTTCGAAGACATCGCCTTGCGCCTCAGCTCGGCATAGGCTTCGGGCTCGGTGACTCCCTTGCTGTCCATCAGGATGCGCTTGGCCTTGTCGATCGCCTCGCGCTCGGCGAGCTTGCCCTTTGCCTCCGTCAGGTCCGCCTGGAGGCGGGCGAAGGCATTGAAGCGCCTGACCGCGAGGTCGAGCAGCGGGCGAATGCGGTTGGCCGCGAGGCCGTCGACGACATAGGCCGAGACACCGGCTTCGATCGAGGCGGCGATCGCGTCGTCATCCGATTGGTCGACGAACATCGCGATCGGGCGCGACAACGCGCGGCTGACCGCGAAGTACTCCTCAAGCACGTCGCGCGACGGGTTGCCGAGGTCAATCAGGACGATGTCGGGCGCGATCGCATCGAGTTGCGCGAGCAATCCCTTGCGCTCGGTCAGGGCAAAAATCTCGCAGCCCGGCAATTGCGAAAGCCCCTCCTCGATGATCGAGGCGCGGCTGGCGCTTTCGTCGACGACGGCTATTCGCATTTGCACATATTGCAGTGCAACATGGGCTGAATGCAAGGGCGTGATGAATCCTGGTGGGCGGTGACGGGCTCGAACCGCCGACCCTCTCGGTGTAAACGAGATGCTCTACCAACTGAGCTAACCGCCCGGTTCGCCGGGAAGCGGCGGATTTAGCGGGTTTCGAGGGTCGGTCAACGGTCGGGATTGAGGAACGGAGCGGAAACGGGACGACCGCTCGGGACATCAGAGACCCGAAATAGTCCCGAACTCGCAAGAAGTAAGCGGCAAGTGCCGCCAGGACTCGCATCACTCGCCGGAACGTCGACGATCGCGTCAAATCCAACGCCTTGCCGCCGCTTCTGGACACCATCTAGCGCCGCTGCGTTCCGACGTGAACTATCGGTTGTCGGAGATATTCATGTCCGTCGGACGAACTTGGGGACGCCAGCGACCGAACCTTCTGATTGTCGGCCCAGCCGTGGCCGCTCTCAACGAGGGAGCCGCCTGGGAGGTCTAAAAAGAGGTGCGCGAGGAGCACCGCAGCCCGACGCCATAACGTAGCAATTCCGCGTCAAGCACGAGACAGATTTGCGAGGACGCGCCACGCTGCCCCTTTCCCCGTCCCTCTCATGCCCTGGCCGGTCCCCGCAGTGAGCATACGAAATCGCCGCGATCGAAAGGCAGCGCTCGCCCGCGCCCGCAAAACGATGGTCGGCGCCAGACTTCGGCCCCAGTCCCTGGCGCAAGCGCTCAGTCTGGAGCAGCAGGGCAGGCTTCGCGAGGCGTTCGACGCCTACCTGTCGATGGTGGACACAGCCGATTTCGGAGCCCTGGCGCGAAGCCATTTCGGACATTTTCTGGCCGCGAACACTCCGGCGCAACCGCATGCGGACATCGACACGGTCCTTGAATCGGCGATAACGCACGCGTGGGTGCGGCCGGACACGCTGGCCCAAGCTATCTCTCGCTATATCGACGCAAAGTGGCCGGGGGTGACCTCCCGACCGCTGCCGGATGACCCGCCCGCCTTCTTTGAAAACCCGGCAATCGCGGGCCTGCTGCAAGACACGCTGCTGCTTAGCTTTCTGACCGCGACGCCAGCCGCGACGCCGCGTCTTGAGATATTTCTCGCCCGCAGCAGGCATGCGGTGCTCATGTGCGCCACAAACGGCCTGGATGTCAGTCCGCTGGTCCCCTTCCTCAGCGCTCTCGGCCAGCGCGCCGTGATCACCGATTTTGCACTCACGCTGCCCGACACACCCGAAGACCGTGATCATCGACGCTACGAGCCTGAACTCGTATCCGGTCTGAAGGAGCGGATTGTCGATAATTTGCCGCGTCCCGACAGCACCCTGGTCGCGTTGCTGGCGACATACGAGCCGTTGACGGCCCTGAGCGGCGACCTCGTTTGCGATCCCATCCTCGGTGAACTTGTCGCGGCTCACGTCGACAGGCCGGCCGGCGAGGCGCGCATCGCCGCCTCGCTGACACCGGCCACGCGCATGGGACCCGAGACCGACGTCGTGCGGCGACAATACGAAGACTTCCCCTATCCGCTTTGGGTTCGCGAGCCCACCGGCCTGCCGCCGCAGGTTCCGAAGCCGGTCCAGGGGTTTCTCAGGAAGCATGGCGGTTACCGGCCACGCACGGTCCTCGTGGCCGGCTGTGGAACGGGCCAGCATGCAATAGCAGCCGGCGAACGTTGGCCGCATGCCGAAATCCTCGCGATCGATTACAGCCGGGCCAGTCTTGCCTATGCGATCCACAAGGCGGACGAGCATGGGTTCAGGAACATTCGGTTCGAACTTGCCGACATCCTGCATGTCGAGGACTTGGGCCATCGCTTCGATGTCATCGAGGCAACCGGCGTGCTCCATCACCTCGCGAGCCCGGGAGCCGGCCTTCTCGCCTTGCGTCGCGTGCTCAACGCGGGCGGGGTCCTGCAACTCGGGCTTTACTCGCGGCGCGCGCGGCAACGCCTCGATGCGGCGCGCCGCCTGTCCCCTTCGTCGCACGGTCGCTCGGCCCAGGAGTTGCGGGCCTTCCGGGCGGCCGCGCTTGCCGATTCGTCTTTCAACGAGGTGGTCTATTCGCCTGACTTCTACAGCCTCGGCGGACTCAAGGACCTTGTCTTCCATGAACGAGAACACAACTTCGACCTGATCGAGGTCGGCGCGTTCCTCGCCGAAGCCGGCCTCACGTTTGTATGCCTCGAGCCCCCTCTGGCTGCCGAGCGCCTCTCGCGCGTTCCCGAGGTCGATGACCTCATGGGCTGGGACCTCGCCGAGCGGGAGCAGCCGCTGCTGTTCGGCAACATGTATAACGTCTGGGCCGCCCAAGAGCGTGCGAGCGGGAGCGGCTGACCCGATGGACGGCAAAACGCGCCGCAAGCTAACCGCCCAGTGCGCGGCAAGCGGCGGCTGAGCGCGTTTCGAACAAGCCAAGGCGCATCAAGCATAGTCCTGCCGTATGCAGGCCCTGGCCATGGCGTCGGTTGTGAAAGCCGTCTGCCCAAGGCGAGCGGATTGCTGACCGCGTGACTCTGCCCGTAACAATGTAAAATATTAAGAGGCGCTGGCGTTATTCGACGTTATTCGCCTAGACCACAAGAATTGGACCATCATCCTGCTGTCCCTTCATCACGGTACTTCACCTAAGCGGACGCCCTTAATCGAATTCCTTACTAAGAAGTTTACCATGCCTAGCGACAATGTCTTGAGCCCCAAGCGCTACTCAGGCCGGCATGTTTCGAGCGACGACAGCTTCCACATTGCGCCAAGGCACCCTGGCCACGCTGGGGAGCCTGCTGATCGGCATCGCGGCAACGGGCCAAGCCAGCGCGGCTGACTTCGCTGCGCAAGCCGCGCCGGCCGGGATGGCATGCAATCTGGGGGGCGGGATGCCGCTTGCCTCGATCAACCCGCTGCAACCGGCGAGCCAGGCAGCCCAGGTGACCAAGAGCCAGGCGATCCTCGGAGGGGCGATGAGCGCCCTCGACCGCATTCGCGACTCGCAGGAGAGCGTCGTGGCCATCACGGACGAGGCGGAGGCGCTGGCACCGGCGGCCAGCGGGATGAGGCCGGAAACTTCGGCGACTTGCACCGAATGGTTCGCGACAGCTTCCAGCTTCGCGAGGCCCCAGTCCAGCCCACTCTCCGGCGATGATTTCCTCGCCAGCAAGCGGCTGACCATCGGCCATACGTCATTCGATCGCGACTGGCGGCGTGTTCAGGCGGAGACGATCAGCGCCGCGCGTTACACACAGCTGGTCGGCGAAGGCCCGCACGACAGGATGACCACGCTGCGCCAGGTCAACGCCTGGGTGAACCATCGCATTGCCTACACCGAGGATCGTCAGCTGTTCTCGCGCGCCGACTTCTGGGCCGGGGCACGCGAGACGCTGAAGCTCGGACGCGGCGACTGCGAAGACATCGCGCTGACCAAGATGCAGCTCCTGGTCGCCGCCGGCGTTCCGCGCGAGGCACTGGTCCTGACCATCGCCCGGGACCTGGTGCGCAACGCCGACCATGCCCTCCTCATCGTGCGCGACGGGGATCGCTACTACCTGCTCGACAATGCAACAGACGAAGTTCTCGACGCTTCGACGAGCCACGATTACCGTCCGGTCCTGAGCTTCGGCCAGAACCAGACCTGGTTGCACGGGTATTGAGCGCTAGCGCTCCGTCAGGGCCTCGTCGAAGGCCTTGTTCACGGGCTTGAGGAGGTAGCTGAGGATGCTTCTCCGGCCGGTCAGAACTTCCACATCGCAGATCATGCCGGGCAAGATGGGCAATCGCTGCCCGCTCCTGGCGATGTAGGAGCGATCGGTTTCGATCAGCACCGTGTAATAGGCTTGGCGTTCCGCTTCGTCGAAAATGCTGTCGGCCGAAACCTGCTGTACCCGTCCGCGAAGGCCGCCATAGATCGAGAAGTCATAGGCCGTGACTTTCACGTTGGCCGGATCGCCGACCTTGATGAAAGCGATGTCCCGGGGTGCAATGCGGGCCTCGACCAGCAGCTTGTCGCCCACCGGCACGATCTGCATGATCTTCTCGCCCGCGTTGACGAAACCTCCGACGGTATTGATCTGCACGTCATTGACGATCCCGTTGGCGGGCGCGCGCAATTCGTTGCGCTGCTGCCGCGCGGCGGCGCCGCGAATGGTTTCTTCGTTGACCGCCATCTTGGTCGTGACTTCGCTGCGCTCGTTGAGCGCCTGTTGCCGGAACTCGAGCCGCGCGGAGTTCAGATCTGCTTGAGCCTCCTGGATCGCGGCCGAAGACCGCGCGGCTGCCTGCCGCGCGGCAGAGAGCCGCCCCTGGACGTCGACCAGATCGCGCTGCGCCGAGATCAGCTCGGTCTGCGGCACGATCCCTTGCCGGGCGAGCGGCTCGAGCATCTGGACTTGCTGACGCGAAAGCCTGACACTGTCCTCCAGCGCCGCTCCGGTTGCCTGCGCCTCCTGCAGGTCACGGCGGCGCTGCTCGATGGCGGCGCCGAGGGCGCCCTCGCGCGATCGGGCGGTGGCGACGCGCACCTGCTGCAGGCTGCGTTCGTCGGCGCAGACCGTGCCTTCCTCGCAGCCCAGCGCCCCGCCCACGGCTTCCTGGGCCAGTCGCTGGGCGCGCACGGCAAGGCGCTCGTTCTCGGTCTGGAGCTGCCCAAGTTCGGATGAGGACTGCGCATCGTCGAGACGGACAAGCAGCTGGCCTTTCCTCACACTCTGACCGCTGCGAACGAGTATCTCGGCGATGGTCGCCGGCTCGGCCGCCTGCACCAGCTGCGCCTTGCTCGAAGGAATGACCTTGCCCATGCCACGTGTGACCTGGTCCACCTGGGCAAAGGCGGACCAGACTATCAACAGCAGCAGGCCTGCAGCGGAGACGGCAATCAGGCGACGGCTCGGATCCAAGCCGTAGAAACGCTCTCGCAAGGTCAATGTCAGGGCTCCAGTCTCTCGTCCGAACCCGAGTATGCCAACTGGCTCGTTCCCTGGCGAGCGCCGTCATCCTGCTCCGTGAGGGCGGAGCGATAGCTTGCGCTCAGCTGGACCGTGTCCGGTATCGAAAGGCGCCAGCCGGTCGTCGTGTCGAGCCGCCCGCCGACGTCTTCCGCGGCGTGGCGGTCCTTGATGTCGGGCGTTACCGTCAGCCCGGGAACGAAATCCTCCTCGGGGAGCGCAGTCGCGGCGCCCTCGGCTGCGGCCAGGTTCCGGCGAAGGCGATCGAAGTCGAGCGCGGGAATGCGCTCGAACCCGGCCCAGTGGTCGGCAAATGCGGCGGCGTTGCCGATGCGGCCGGGCAATCGATAGAAGATGTGAGCGCCAATCTGCCGCAGCTTGCCCAGCGTATAGGCCCAACCCGGAAGCACGTAATCGGCGTGGTAGTTGGTGGCCGAGCCCACTTCGGGCACCACGCTGCCGGCCAGCGCAGCCTCGGCGACCCGGCGCGATTCCGCCCATTGCCGCGCCAGCGGCGGACGAAGCAGCGACCCGTCGCAGGTAAAGCTGAACTGGCAAACCGCCGCATTCGCGCCCTCGTAGACGACGCCGCACACGGTGTTGGGATAGGCCGGATGGCGAACGCGATTGAGCACTACCTGCGCCACGGCGCGCTTGCCCAGCTCCGGCTCGTTGGCTGCTTCGTAATACACCGCCTGCGTCAGGCACTTCAGCGCCGTAGCATATTGCGGTGTCCCCAGGCGGATCTCCGCGAAGCCACGCATATCGGCGAGTGTGCCGCCTGCTAGCGGAATGTAGGCATTGCGTTCCTGGGCAGTATCGCCGGTGACAACCAGGGCCTGATGCGCGCCGGTCGACATCGTCGGAATCTGCATCCGGACCGCGCTGCTGATCTCCACCTGCGGCGCCGGAACGGCAGCGGCACGAACGAGGAAGGCGATGCCGAACGTCGCCGGCAGGAGCAACGCGGCCACCAAGACTGCGCCAGCCAGCTTGCGCCGCATCCCGTGGAACGGCGCGTGACCGCCAAGTTGCTCCGCCTGATTGAAGTTGATCGCCGTCATTGAACTATACTGCCTGCCGATCCGGAGGCGGAAATGACCTCATCAAGAGGGCCGTCGGCGATGATCCGCCCTTGGTCTACGACAATGAGCCGATGGCAGATCGCGAATAGCGCAGGTCGGTGGGTCGATATAATCAGCGTCTGCTGCGGTGTCAGAGTTTGGGACAGGTGCGCGACGAATTCCTTCTCGCTCTGGCTGTCCATCGCGCCGGTCGGCTCGTCGAGAAACAGCAGCTCGCTCGGCGAAACCAGTGCGCGGGCCAAGGCGAGAAAGGCTCGCTGGCCGCCCGACAGGCTGCGGCCGCCTTCGCCCACCGCCCGGTCGAAGCCGCCGGCGTCGCGCGCAAGGAAGCGGTCGGCCCCCGTCGCCCGCATGGCTTGGATCAGAGCGTCGTCGCTGGCGCCATTGCTGCCCAGCGTGAGATTGTCCTTGACCGAGCCGGTGAAGAGGGCCGTGTCCTGGCCCACGAAGCGCAGGGCTTCGCGCAGCTGCTGCGGGCGATACTGCCGGCTGTCGAGTCCGTTGACCAGCATCGAGCCGTCGGTCGGCCGATAGATGCCGCACAACACGCGGCCAAGTGTGCTCTTGCCCGAAGCGACGCGCCCGACGATCGCAATCCGCTCGCCGGGCGTAACCCGAATATCGATGCCGTCCAGCGCCGAGCTCGCAGCCCCCGGATAGCGAAATTCGACGTTCTCGAGCTGGATGACTGGCGCTTCTATTCGCGACGGCGCGACGCTGCTTCCCAGCCGCCGCTCGTCCTCACCGACGAACAGGCGCTCGATGCTGTCGAGCGTCTCGTGGGCTTGCCGTCCGCGAGTGAGCAGGAAGGCGATCTGCCCCGCCGGCGCCAGGGAGCGTGATGCGAGCATGACGATGGCGATGATGGCGCCCATGGAGATGTCGCCCGCGGCGAACAGATAGTAGCCGCCGACGACCAGCGCGATGGTTGAGACCTGCTGGAATATCTGCGCCAGGCCGACCGCCAGTGAGGTGATGTTGCGCAGGCGCTGCTGCGACTGGCTGCCGATCTCCGCGATCCGGAACCAGCGGCTGAGCATGCCGCCCTCGCCGGCCATGCTCTTCAGCGTCTCCATCCCGGCGAGAGATTCGACGAGCAGCGTCTGCTGCAGTCCGTGATCGGCCTGCGCGTCCTGCGCGGCGACCACCACCTTTCGCTGCAGCACGAAGCCGGCCGCGGCCATTGCCGCGATGATGGCCAGCGGCACGAGAGCAAGCCAGCCGGCGAGGATGGCGATCACCGCGACGAACACGACCAGGAACACGAGGTCGACCAGCAGCACGACGGTGGTGGCGGCGTAGAAATCGCGCACCGTCGCATATTCGGAAACGCGCGCGGCCAGCGCGCCGGTATGTCCTCGCCGGTCTTCCATCGGCGTGGCCAGAATTCGCCCGAAGATCTTTTGCGAAAGGCGCAGGTCGAGCCGGCGAGAAATTTCGTCCACCACCGCGGTGCGCGCCCGGCGAAGCGCGAATTCGAGCCCGATCGCCACCATTACGCCGATTGCGAGCACCCACAGGGTCGCGCCTGCGCGATTGGGAATCACGCGGTCATAGACGTTCATCGTGAACAGTGGCAGCGCAATGGCCAGCACGTTGACCAGCAACGACGCCAGCAGCACCGGCGTGAATGCGCTCCGTTCCTTGCGCAGCTCGCTCCAGAACCAGTGCCCGCGCCCTTTGGCGTGCCAGGGCGCTTCGCTTTCACGCAACTTGTCCGGATCCCCGAAAACCGAAAGGAACCGCCCTGCGTACTCGCTGGCAACCGAGTTGTAAGGCTCCCAGGCCTCGGACGCGCGTTCGGGCCGCCACACCAGCATGTCGCCGTCGCGCAACTCGAGGATGAGCGCAAACCCGCCGCCGCCGAGTTCGACGAGCGCGGGATAGGGGGCAGCGCCGCGTGGCAGCCTGCGGGCGGGTCTGGGCTCGAAATTCAGCCCTGCGAGCTCGAGCGCCGCCCCGGCCTGGTGGCCCGGCAGGCGGCCTTCGATGTCCCGAGGTATCTGGTCGAGCGCCAGGCGAGAGAAGGGCGCGGAGTAGCGCCTCGAGAGTTCAGCGACGCATTCGATCAGGGGATCGACAGGCTTACCCTCGATGCGCTCTCCAACTTTTGACACACTGACAACTTTCCTGCGGGTCGCAGCATAATGCGGTTACGGGTAGGTGCGGCGCTGCAACTCGGCCGGAGTGGGAGGCCCGTAGTTGAACTCCTGACGCTCGTTCTCGCCCGCACCGGCACCCGGCGCGATATTGAGCGCGTCGAGCAGCTTGTTGGTCGACGCAAGCGTCTGATATTGCGCGAACAACTGCGAGAAACGAGCCGTCTCCAGGCGCACCTGGGTGTTATAGCGCGTGTTCTGCGCGTCGAGCACGTCAAGCAGCGAGCGGCGACCCACATTGAACTGGCTGCGGTAGGACAGCAGCAGGTCATCGCTGACCTGGCTCTGGCGAGTCAGGGCGTTCACGACGTTGGTCTGCGTCTGCATCGTCGTCCACGCGATGCGCACATCTTCTTCGGCCTGACGCTGAAGCTCGTGGAGACGATAGCGCGATTGGCTCGACCGATGGACCATTTCCTGCAGCTTCGCACGGTTGATGCCACCGTCCCAGATGTTCCAGCGCAGGACTGCCCGCGCCTGGACGTCGTTGGTGCTCCCCTTGAAGCCGTCGATGTCGTCACCGATGCGGCCGGACACTTCGACGCCGACGGTCGGGTAGAGATCGCCTTCGGCCGACTTGGCCAGGCCATTCGCCGCGTCGACATCGGCCATTGCTTCTCTGACGAGCGGGTTTGCGGTGCGCGCGCGCCCAACAGCATCGTCAACGTTCAGCGGCAACGCGCTGGCGAGGTTGGGCGGAACGACGACCTGGCTGATGTCGATCCCGGCAAGGCGCCGCAGCGAGATCATCGCAGTGTTGAGATCCTGCGTCGCCTCTTCCCGGCGCACCAACGCGGCCTGCAGCCGCTCTTCCGCCTGCTGGCGATCGGCGACGCTGATCGAGCCCTGGTCGACGCCGCGCCCGAGATCGCCCACCAGCGTCTGGTGGAACTGCACGTTGTCCTGCGAGGCGGCCAGCACGCGCTGCTGCAGCAGGATGTCGAAGTATTGCCGGGCGATCTGCAGGGCGACGAACTCGGAGCGTTCGACGACCCGCAGCGAGGCCCCGTCGACCCGCGAGGCCTGGCGCAGCAGTTCACCCCGGCGGCGCCCGAAATCGAGCACCGTCCACTCGCTGCGCAGGCCCAGCTCGAGCGGATAGAGTTCCTGGTCCGAGATGCCCAGCGTACGCCGCGTGGTGTTCTCCAGCCGGCGAATGCCCGCGGACGCCTCGAGGTCAATGCGCGGCAGGAACAGGCCCTGGGCCTGCTTGCGCTCGAACTCGATGGCCTCCTTGTTCATCTGCGCCTGGATGATTTCAGGATTGTTCTGCATCGCCACGGCGATGGCGTCCTGCAACGATACCGCACCACCGCTCTGGGCATGCGCCGCAGGCGAGGCGACGGCGAGCATCAGCGCCGCGGATGCTAGAAGCGTGAACTTGCGCATATGGTCCCCCAATTCCCTTACCTGACGGTGATTTCCACGCGGCGGTTCTGCGGTTCACGCACACCGTCGGCCGTGGGTACGCGCGGCTGTGACTCGCCGCGCGCCTCGGTGGCGATCGCGTTCGCGGGAACGCCCAGCGACGTGAGCATGCCAGCCACCGCTTCGGCGCGCCGGCGCGACAGGCCGACGTTGTAGCTGTCGCTGCCCGAGCGGTCGGCGTGACCGGTCAAGGTCAGGCCGCGCCAGCCGCACGGTCCGTAGTTGCGGGCGACGAACTCGGCCGTCTGGCGCGCATCCGCCGGCGGCGCCGCCGAATCGAAGTCGAAGAATATCATGCCCGGCAGCTGCTGCGGACAGGCCACCCGCGGAGGCGGGGGCGGAGGCGGCGGAGGCGGCGGCGGGACGAACTGCATCCGCTCGTACGCCGTCTGGCACTTGGAGATGCTCGTCGCATCGCGCGTGTTCGACTTCAGGTAGCCGAGGGCAATGCCGCACTGCACCTTGGTTTCCGACGCCCATAGGTAACGGGGATCGTTGGCATTGACGATCGCCGGGTTCTCCGTCGCCGCGAGGCCGGCATCGTATCGCAGCTGCAGCGCCGAGCGCAGCTCTCCCTTCTCCAGAGTGGACAGGTCCTGTCCGCTGTCCTGCGCCCAGGCAACGCCTGGCTGGAGCCCAACGGCTAGGCAGGTCGCCAAAAGTGGTAGCGCCAGCTTCGTTCTCATCAGATCCCCCTGCTTTCTGTTCAGGCCTGAGCTGCGGCGAGCATTGCCGCATCGTCGACGACGTCGGGCGCGAGTGCCCCTTCGCCACCGAAGTACATGTGGGTGTCGAGCGCCTCGAGCAGGACGTTGCCGGCCACTTCGTGTCCGACAGCTCCGGTCTCGGCGGGCACACCCGAGTAATGATCGACGATCGAGTCGACGAGCGACCCGTCCGTCACATCGGCAAGCGCCACCTTTACGGCAGTCTGAGTCTGTGCGCCCGTGTCTTCGGCAGGTCCGGCGGCGTCCGCCTTCAGGGCGAGCAACGCATCCATCAAGGCAGCCCCCGCGTCCCCTCCGAAGTGCACCGCGTTAGCAGTGCCGGAGAAATCTGCCACAGGTTCGGACCCAGAGTCTAGGGATTCCACCTGAGTGTGGTTTTCTTGCACGGCCGTGAAACCGCTCGTCGAGGAGTCGTCCGCCGGATCCTGCGAAGCCGACCGCTCCACTTCGGGCTGCGGCTGCGCACCGGCTTCCTGGAACCAGTCGCGCGTCGCCACCGGGCTCTCCGCCGGAGCGTCGAGCGT